>FPIC01029819.1_pt1 | contig 86972 bp, 65 predicted proteins | sample 1504481 | NCBI WGS metagenome assembly FPIC01 (sample SAMEA4475357, study PRJEB15587) | soil metagenome | biome: Soil; feature: Field | place: India | collected 2015-03-11 | depth 0 m
AAGAGACACTTTGAGGTTAGATATAAAACAGGGCTTAGCTCAGAAGCCAGTTAGGAAACGAAGTAGAGGTAGTGATAAGCAAGCAAAAGATTTATTTATGGTTGTATCTGGATAGGTTCAAGTACCTGTAAAAAAATAAAAGCCTTAAAGCCGTACAGGGCACCCTCTAATTGGGTATGACGCCTGTATGCCTTTAAGGCTTATGCATAAGTTTGTTATGTTATCGGGTTAAAAGCCATAGGTAGAAAACCCACCATCTACGGCAATGGTCTGGCCTGTAATATAGGCGGCAGCGGGCATACAAAGAAAGGCAGTCAGCGCAGCTACATCCTGCGGTTTGCCAATCTGCTGCATAGGGGTGCGGCTAATTACCTCATCATGGTAATCTTTGTTTTGCAATACCGTTTCGGCCAGCGGAGTGCGTATGTACCAGGGCGCAATTGCATTTACCCTAATTCCATCGGCAGCCCACTCGGCCGCCAGGTTGCGGCTTAGCTGGTTCAGGGCAGCCTTTGTCATGCCATATACAGAACCGGTGCGCACATGGGTTAAGCCTGCCACAGATGATATATTGATGATATTGCCTTGCCCGGACTTTTTAAGTAATGGGTAACAAAGCTGGCTCATCTCAAATGCAGAAGCAAGGTTGGTTTGCATGATATAGGCAAACTCATCTGCAGAATACTCTGCTGTTTTTTTACGAATGTTGGTGCCTGTGTTGTTTACCAGGATATCAAGCTGGCCCCAGGTAGCCTGCAGGTGCTCTGCCAGGGCCGTCCTGTTATCGGGTTTACTTAAGTCTGCCTGGAAAACATGTAACAGTGGCGAGTTTAATTCTTCTTGTATAGCCTGCAGGCCTTCTGCCTTACGGGCTACCACCATTACTTCGGCCCCCAAAGCCAACATTTCCTGTGCGCAGGCTGCGCCAATGCCTTTGGTGCCACCTGTAATGAGTGCTTTCTTAGTGTAAAGGTTCCAGCGGCTTTTCATGAGTTTTATAGGCAAGCCTGTGCATCAGGTCCTGTATCTTGTCTTCAGTTAGTGGTTTGTTAAAATATGCGGCTACGTTATACTTCTGTGCTTCTTCTACATCTTTTGTATTGTAAGAAGATGAAAGCATTACTACCGACATGCGGTCTTTATTAACAGGCTCCAGGCGGTTCAGCTCTTCCAGGAACTCAAAACCGTTCATCACCGGCATATTAATATCAAGCAGGATAAGCTCCGGACATTGGTTTCTTTCTACAGCACTATTCATTACATACTTAAGTGCATCCTGACCGTTCGTCAGGGTTACTACTTCTTCTGCAACATTCATATCCTGCAAAAGCAGCTCGTTCATAAAGTTGTTGATGTAATCATCATCTACTAACAATACCTTTTTAAACGTACCCATTCTAAAAATAAATATTGGTTATTACTCAGGCCGAAGCCATTTTAAAGAGGTAGAGGCATAAGGTAGCTCTTCCCCGGGTGCCGGCTCTAAGCGCCTGGCTAAAAGTTAAAAGAATAGTTGAAATCAGTTAATCTCTACTCTATTTCAAAAAGCGTTTCCGTATGCAGACTGCGAGGGCAGCACGGCAACGAAAGTGCTAATATGATAGTTGTGAGAGAATTGTACAAACCTTACCTCTTTTTTCTTTGGAAATTATACTTAACAGTGCGGTAATTTATTGGCAGTCAGTAATAAAACCTGTCTTCTAAAGGGAGTTATTCACTATTAGGGCTGTTTACTAAAGCTACTTTAATTATGCAGTTTGTTAGTATACCTCAGTATTGGGTAAATAGTTATGTAATTTTTTAATGTTGATAATTGTATTATATGGCAACTATTGTTCAAGCAGTACTGGCAGTTCTGGTAGTGCGCTGTAGCACGGCTTGGAAATCAGTAAATTAAGCATCATTAGCTTCCTGGCAAGCCTGTTTTTTTTATCCTGGTAATAAAACAGCATGATGGTAAAACCCAGCAGAGAGGCAAGGCATCCTTTTATAGCTGCATCAGAATACAGGGGGGCTAGTTCTGCAAATTCCTGTATTATACTAATGAGACAGGGGATAGCAATGGCTGCTAGGATAATCCACAGTATTCGGTTAATAAGAACGGTTGCCTTAAGGGTTTCCTGCAGGTCGGAAATTTGTTTTTTTACCTGCCGGGGTGTTTCGTAATCGTCCAGGGTAAGGTTTAAGTCCGCCAGTTCATTTACAGCGTTTTCTTTAAGAAAAGTATGGAGCATTTGTAAAAAGTAAATTCTTATAAGGTGGCTGGTTTTATTAAATGAAGATAAGATGATGGCTAAAAATAAGAAGAATTGCGAAGATATGAAATAAAAAAAACAGCATTATAAAAAAAAGAGGCTCTGTATTTTTGCGGAGCCTCTTTATAATAATTTATTGATTGTTTAAGGTAGTCAGCATTTCTTCAAGCGCCTTTATTTTTGCTTCTGCATCGGCTTGTTTTTTACGCTCGCTTTGCAATACCTGCTCCGGAGCATTGTTTACAAACTTTTCATTCTGAAGTTTCTTTTGTACCGAGTTTAAGAAGCCCCTGGTATACTCCAGTTCTTTTTGCAGGTTTTCCCTTTCTTTTTCGGTATCAACAATGCCTGGCAACACGAGGCCAAACTCTATGCCCTTAATGGTAAAGCCAGCTGTATTAACGCCACCTTTTTCGAGGGTATAACTTATGGTTTCTATGTTAGAGAGCTTTCTGATGATCTGTTCAAAATTAGTAAACAGGCTCTTGTCTTCAGAACGTATTTCCAGGTGAAGAGGCGTTTTGGGTGATACCTGCTTGGTATTACGAATATTACGGATGCTCGAAATAATTTCAAGGGCATCTGCAGCCTGGCCTAGCAGTTCTTCGTCTACAATGCCGGCTTTAGGCCACTCCGCAACGCAAATACTTTCGCCTTCGCTTCGCTCGCCAATGTCCTGCCAAAGCTCTTCAGAGATAAATGGCATAAACGGATGCAACACCTTCATTAAACGCTCAAAGAAGTTCAGGGTAGCCTCATAGGTAGATTTGTCGATAGGTTGTTCAAAGCCTGGCTTGATCATCTCCAGGTACCAGGAACAGAAGTCATCCCAGATCAGCTTATACACAGTAAGCAGTGCATCAGAAATACGGTATTTCGAGAAATCGTCTTCCAGCTGTACCAGGGCAGCATTAAAGCGGGCTTCAAACCAGTTAATGGCGGTCTGGTTATGGTTGCCGTCCAAAGACGCATCAACCTGCCAGCCTTTAATAAGGCGGAAGGCATTCCAGATCTTATTAGAGAAATTACGGCCTTGTTCTACCAGTTTTTCGTCAAAAGGCAGATCGTTACCGGCCGGAGAGCTGAAGAGCATCCCTGCGCGTACACCATCTGCACCGTACTGGTCAATAAGACCCAACGGATCGGGAGAGTTACCCAGCGATTTAGACATTTTACGGCCTAGCTTATCGCGTACAATTCCGGTGAGGTAAACATTTTTAAAAGGCAGGTCGCCTCTGTATTCGTAGCCTGCAATGATCATACGGGCAACCCAGAAGAAAAGAATTTCAGGAGCCGTTACCAGGTCGTTGGTAGGGTAGTAGTAATTAATATCGGCATTGTCAGGATCTTTGAACCCATCAAATACAGAGATAGGCCATAACCATGACGAGAACCAGGTATCCAGCACATCTTCGTCTTGGCGTAGTTCTGCAGCCGTTATGTTTTCATAACCAGCCTGTTGCCTGGCTAGGCTAAGGGCTTCTTCGGGCGTTTGGGCTACTACATAGCTGCCATCGGGAAGGTAAAAAGCAGGTATGCGCTGGCCCCACCATAACTGCCGCGAAATACACCAGTCTTTTACATTTTCCATCCAGGCCCGGTACATGTTTTTGAATTTAGGTGGGTACAGGCGGATGGTGTCATTCATTACATTTTCCAGGGCAGGCTTGGAAAGCTCTTCCATTTTCAGGAACCACTGCAGCGACAGGCGGGGCTCAATTACGGCATCAGTACGCTCCGAGAAACCTACCTGGTTCTTGTATTCTTCTGTGCGTAGTATATGGCCGGCCTCATCCAGGTCTTTTACGATTTGCTTACGCACCACAAAGCGATCCTGGCCTATGTACAGTTCAGCCTTTTCGTTTAAGGTACCATCATCATTTAAAATATCAATAACCGGCAGGCGGTGTTTTATGCCCAGTTCATAATCGTTAAGATCGTGGGCAGGGGTAACCTTTAAACAGCCGGTACCAAAGTCCATGGTTACGTACTCATCGGTAATAATCGGGATAGCCCTGTTTATAAAAGGAATCAGGGCTTTTTTGCCATGCAGATGCTTGTAACGCTCATCGTTTGGGTTTACGCAAATAGCGCTATCGGCCAGGATGGTTTCCGGGCGCGTGGTGGCAATAGTTACATATTCGGCAGGGGCATCACTACCTTCTATTTTGTAATTGATGTAATACAGCTTGGACTGTACTTCTTTATAGATTACTTCTTCGTCAGAAAGGGCAGTTTTTCCTTTTGGGTCCCAGTTTACCATGCGTACGCCACGGTAAATGTGGCCCTTACGGTACAGGTCTACAAACACTTCAATTACCGCAGCAGATAAATCTTCTTCCATGGTAAAGCGTGTGCGGTCCCAATCGCAGGAGGCACCCAGCTTTTTAAGCTGTTCCAGTATGATACCGCCGTATTTTTCTTTCCACTCCCAGGCATGAGCCAGGAAGTCTTCGCGGCTAAGGTCTTTCTTTTCGATGCCTTTTTCCTTGAGCATGGCCACTACTTTTGCTTCGGTAGCAATAGAGGCGTGGTCAGTACCGGGTACCCAGCAGGCTTCTTTGCCTTCCATACGGGCCTTACGAATTAGTATGTCCTGTATAGTATTGTTAAGCATGTGCCCCATATGCAACACCCCGGTTACGTTGGGTGGTGGTATTACAATGGTATAGGGCTCTTTCTCCGGGTTGGGAGTAGACTTAAATAGCTTGTGGCTCAGCCAGTAGCTGTACCACTTATCTTCTACATCTTTTGGATTATAGGTTTTTGATATCGACATGCTTACTTCAATCGGTTTAAAAAAAGGCTCAATTGCCTGTATGGCGCCACAAAGTTAAAGATTTTTCATAAAGGTGTATTTATTGATGGCAGAAACAAACAGCCCCAACCATTATTAAATGTTGTTTTGATGGTGCAATGAGCGCAGTACCCCTGTACATAAAGGTAGCAGCACTTAATTTCAAATAGCCTGAGGTATTAATTTTCTAAAGCGGGCAATAGTTGAGGAAGCTGAATGTAAAAAGGCGGAAAGATAAAATATCTCTCCGCCTTTTTACCGGGTTGGTATTAGGTAACTTACTGTTTTATAAATTTTGTAACATAATGGTCATTACCATTTTCAAGTTTCAAAATATAAACTCCAGGTGCCAGGTCTACTATCGATAATGTTAGTTGGTTACCTCTAATGTTGTTGGCTTTTAATACTTCTTTGCCCAGTGAGTTTACTGCCGAAACACTCCAGGATAGGTTGTGGTCGGGGAGCGTGAGGTGTACCTGGTTAAGGGCTGGATTGGGATATACTGCAACCTTGCTTTTAACATTTGCTTCAACATTGGTAGTTATGCCTTGCAGATTGTATACAAACAATTCCCTGCCTACCCCATTGCCTATGGCAGAAAAAAAGAGGTTTCCATTGAAATACGCAATACTGGTTATATCAGAAGCAGGGTATGAAATTTCGCGTGTACCAGCTTCGGTTCCATCAGTTACGTGCAGTTTTCCGGATTCAAACCCGGCCCGTGCAGAGAAATAGAGTTTATTTCCTACTAGTTTTAACCAGGCGGGTTCACTGTTGCTGCTTCCGGTATTGAGATCTTTTACCAAAACAGTACCAGTGCTTGTGCCATCGCTTTTCCATAATTCTGTTCCTTGGCTGTTTTTTCCTCTAAAGTAAAGGGTATTAGAAAGCACTGCCGGTTTTAACATAATTGATCCGCTAACATCTTTACTCATGCCATCCTCAATACCCGTATTAATGTCTCTAACCAGTTGTACTGTAGTACCTGTTACTTTGTATAATTCAAAACCTAGGCTTGGTGTACCTGTTGCTTTTCCATTAAAAAACAAAGTGCCATTTACATCTGCAAAATGGCCTATCTCTCCTTTAAAGCCACTTAATTTAATTGTACCACCCTGTGTGCCATCTGTTCTGTATAATACAGATTCGTACGGGTAGGGCTCAGGCGACACAAAGTATGCATAATTACCAGCAAACATAAATGTGTTGGCAGTTATACCATTACCGCCAATCAGAAAAGTACCTGTAGTAGTGCCATCTGAGCGGCCAATGCCATAGCCTGCAGATGTATAACCTGTAAAATAGGCTAGTCCCCGATAGGCAGCTATATAGTTGGGGTTTACCTGCATAAGCATTTTAGTAGTGTTATCTGATTCATCAAATACCCAAAGCTGATTATCCTTTTTGAAAAAGGCTTTGTGGTTCATGATTGCATACACATCGTTACTGGAAGTACTCAATACACGTTTAGACATGTTTTCGTCCATGGCTACAAACGATGATTGGTTATTGGTTGCTATATCAAAAAAGTAAAGATAATTACCGGAGGCTGTATACTCTGGTGAGTTATAGCCTCTATTGATTTTATTACTTACCCTGATGGTTCCTGCTACTGTGCCATCCGTTCTCCAAAGCTGGGTATTGCCAGATAGATAAGGATTAAAGTATAAATGGTTTTTAAACGGTACCAGGTAAGTGCGGGAGCCTTCTAGCGATGAGCTTGTACCAGATGTAATATCTTTAACCAGGCCAGATAGCAGCGTAGATACTGGCTGAGTAACCGTAAAGTTTGCAGTGCTTACAGCATTACCTGTTAATGTAGAAACACTGATTTTGCCTGTAACTGCATCATGTGGTACTAGTACTGCTATAGATGCATCAGAATTTACCTTGAAGCTCAGGGCAGGGTTCCCGTTAAAAGACACCTCGGTAGCTTTGGAAAAGTTGGTGCCTGTTATCGTAACTGTGGCATTGGGTATGCCGGTAGCTGGTGAAAACGAACTTATGGAGGGAGGCCCTGCCGGGGTTGTAGTAACTGTGTAGTTACCTGTGCTTTGTACAGTACCAGCCGGGGTAGTTATACTGATTTTGCCTGTGGTAGCACCTTCGGGTACCTCTGCAACCAAGGTTGTGGCAGAGGTAACTGTATAGCGTAAAGCATTAGTAGTATTAAACTTAACAACTGAACTTGCCTGGAAGTTAGTACCTGTTATAGTCACTAAGGTACCTGCTGGTCCGCTTGCAGGGGTGATGTTGGTAATGGTAGCTGGCAGGGCGTTTGTAACTGTATAGTTTGTGGCACTTTGCAGGATGCCTCCTGCGGTGGTAACACTTATTTTGCCTGTAGTAGCCCCTGCTGGCACTGTAGCGCTGATATAGGTATTGGAGTGTACTGTAAAAGTTGCAACAGTGCTCGTATTAAACGCAACACCGGTTGCACCTAAAAAATTATCTCCCTGTATATGCACCACTGTATTAACCGGGCCGGAGCTTGGCATAAATGAGGTTATTACAGGGGGCTGAGCTAGTATAAAATTATCCGGACTTTCGAAGGTGCCCGCGGGAGTTGTTATGTATATAGGCCCTGTGGTAGCGCCTGCAGGTACGGTGGCCGTAATACTGGTAGCAGAGTTTACTTTAAAGGTTGTAGCCATACCAGTGTTGAATTTAACCTGGGTAGCGCCGGTAAAGTTAGTGCCGGTAATGTTTACTGAGGTGCCAACGGCTGCGGTGGCAGGAGTAAATGATGTAATTGAGGCAGGTAAAAGAGCAGTGAAATCGCTGCCAGACACGGCCGTGCCTCCTGGAGTAATTACTTGTATCTTACCTGTTGTAGCTCCCTGTGGTACATTTACTGTAATTTTTGTAGTGCTGTTAACCGTAAAGGGCACGGCATAAGTTGAATTAAATTTTACTGCCGATGCATTTGTAAAGTTTGTGCCGTTAATGGTTACAGTAGTACCCCAGGGGCCTGTTGCTGGTGTAAACGATGAAATAACAGGAGCAGCAGGAACCTGTCCGCTTACGGCAATAGGCGAGCCGTCTGACACCCATAGTTCGCCTCCATGTAAATTTTCGGTATTTGTTCTACGGTAAGCAGCAAGAAATATTGAGTTATTGTCAAGTGTGCCAAAGCCTAAAGCATCATAAAGCCCACTTTGTGAGCCCTGGTTAAAATCAACCGCTAAGCGGGTGCCTTCTTTAGTAAAGTTGCTGGTCCAAAGTTCTGTACCGTGTATAGTTGTAGGAAAGCCATCAACACGTTCGTAGGCAGGCAACAGGAGTCGCCTGTCATTAATATGAGTTGATCTGGAGTCTGACGTTACAACTATTTTATCGCTACGGTCAATAAGGGTAGAGGTGCCGGCTGCAGTGCCATTACTTTTCCATAGCTCTGAAGCACCATCGCTCTCCAGCGAAAAAACCACCAGAGAAGAATTAGCTAAGAAAAGACGTACATAAGGTAAGCTGGGTGAGGAAATTTCTTTGACAACCGATACCTGGAAGGAGGGGTCTATTTTCCAAAGCTCGAAAACATAGTTTGGAACCATAAGCGTACCTGTTGAGCGTACTCTATGAAAATAAACTGAGCTCCCCATTTTAACCAGGTTGGGAGTGCTTTTGGAGGAAAATGCGAAACCAAAGCCAAGCTCTTGTTTAATGTATGGATACTGTTTGGTTACAGGATCAAGGGCCCTGAGCCCACGCATATTGCTGCCTTCTATTGGTCGGCCCTCCACAAATACAATTTTACCGTTATGGAAAACAGCATTGCTAATCCCTGTCTGGCGGCTGTCTACTAAACCTTGATCATACAAAACTACAGGGGTAGAAGGGTTCGTAACATCATATATTCTCCAGCCATCTATAAAGAAAAGTTTGCCATCGCCAACCAGTATAAAGTGATTAACACCCGAACTGCTCGCATGTTCCATTACAATCTTAACAGGGTTATTGATGCCATCCCAGCGATACAGCCCCCTGATGTTGGCCAGGCTTTCTACAACAAAGTAAACAGCATTATTAAATACTGTAAGCTGCTCTATTCTGTATATGGAAGTAGAGGTAACATTGGGCGATATATATTTAGTACCTGCGCTGGTTCCATCTGTTATCCATAGTTCATGCACATTTACAGTTGCATCGTTGTATTTGGTAAAAACAAGTTTGCCGTTAAAATCAACATTATTCCTGGCATCAAAAGGGTCGTGGTCATCAACATCTTTGGTAAAAGCCCGCACTAATTGGGTGCCTGCTGCTGTACCATTGGTTTTATAAAATTCTTTCGGGCCAGGGCCTCTTCTTTGGAAATACAAGCTATTGCCAGCTTTCATAAAGTTGCCTGGCACAAAGCTATTGGTTCCAGGTTCTATATCTTTAACAAGGTAAGTACCCTGGGCAAATAAAAGAGGCGGAAATGCGTACCCAATAACACACAGGAGCGCCCAAAGAATACAGCGATAGGTAACAGTTTTTATCATAAAATATACAGGATATTAGTTTATTCGTTTGAAAAGGCCGGATAGAAGGAGAAATTTCAACTACAAAGATGAAGGGTAGTTTCAGCCGGGGCAATACCTATTTATAGTGATTTTTTGTTTACCCGGGCGGACAGGCAAAGCCATATAAGTATTTTAAAAAATTGCTTTTACTTCAGCATGGCAAAGGTAAAATTACCCGATAGGGCAGGTGCTTTCTGTGTTGATGCAAAGAGATACGGGCTCTATACACGCTCCTGAAACCAGGCATTTAAAGAAATAGTAGCATTGGTTTGAGAAGGTGCTGTTAGTAAAGGGGAGTGGCCAAATAAGAAAAAGCACAAATCCTGATTATCATCATAGTATTTAAATTGAAAGTTTATGCCTACTAAATTAACTGGCCCTATTGTTTAACCATATAATTCCAGCATAAACAGCTAATTGGTAAATAAATATATACATGTACATTTGAGCGGGCTGCCTTTTTATATCCCTCTAATTTAAAAATTATTATTACCAAATGGCTATATATGCTATAGTAAAGGGGTAAAGCCAGCCTTCCTTGGTAGTATTAATTTACCAACTTTTATAGAATACTACTTAAGTATGAATTAGCTGCTTTGCTTCTATTGTGAAGTAGTTTATCTATTTAATTTTGAGTGGATTTAATTAAACTATTATTGATAAACCTTTACTGAAGCATAAGTTGGACGAATTGAAGGTTTGCTGGTTTAAGCCTGCAGTTCGTGCAATCCAGGGCTTTTCAACGTATGAAACTCAATCAAAAATTCTCCTTGTTTTTTGGAGCACTGCTTTCTATCTCCTTTGTGGTAGTTGGTATATTTATATACAACATCCAAAAGAACCTTCTGTTAGAAAGGGCCAATTCGCGTATGGAGGCGCAGTTAAATGCATTTTATAATGTAATGGACCTGCAGCACAAGGAAAAGGGCGTAGCCCTTAACAACTCCTATAATGTAGCAAAACATTTATTTACCACCAGGGGGGCGTTATCAATTTCAAAAGATGAGGTACAAAGCTATAATGCTATTGACCAGAATACAAAAGCATCCAGGAAGGTTGATGTACCTGTTTGGTACCTGGATCGCCAGGCCATCCATAAAAGTACTGAGCTTGTAGACCAGATTAAGGATTTAACAGGCAGTACTGCTACTATTTTCCAGCGTATTGAAGGAGGCTTTTTAAGAATTTCAACAAACGTATTAAAAGAAGATGGCACCAGGGCCATTGGTACTTATATACCCGACAGTTCTCCGGTAATACAAACAATATTGCAAAACCAACGGTACACCGGCCGGGCCATGGTAGTAAATGAGTGGTATACCAGCGTGTACGATCCCATTGTTATCAATGGCAAGGTAGAAGGTATGCTGTATGTAGGCGTAAAGGAAAAAGACATGCAGTACCTGCGGGATATTGTTTTGAGAGAGAAGATATTAGGCTCTGGTTATGCATTTGTACTGGATGGTGACGGTAAAGCGGTTATACATCCAAAATACGAAGGTAAAGACCTGAAAGAGAACTCTGCGCTTGCTTCTTACCTGTTGAACCAAAAATCAGGTGTGTTTTATTCTACTTTAGACGAAACCGGGATTGAAGAAGGTAGCAGTATAACCTACTTTAAATACTTTGAGCCTTATAATTTTGTGATCGCGGTAAAGATTTCTGATAATGCCTTGTATTTAAATGCGCTGGACAACCTTCGCAATACATTGATTCTTATATTTATTGCCGCCCTGCTTGTTACAACTATATTAATATTTGTAATGGTTAGGCAAATTACGCAACCAATCTTTAAAGCTGTAGAGGGCATTAAAAAAATAGCTAATGGAGACCTCACCGTTCAGATACAGGTTACAAGTAAAGACGAAATTGGCGATCTTACTAACCATGTAATTGATATGGTGGCCAAGTTAAAGGATATTATTACTTCAGTAGCCGATGCCTCCGATCATATTGCTTCTGCAAGCCAGCAGTTAACCTCTTCATCGGTACAGATATCAGAAGGTGCTACCGAACAGGCAGCATCTGCCGAAGAAGTTTCTGCTTCAATGGAACAAATGACAGCCAATATTGAACAGAATACCGAAAATGCTAAAGAAACAGAAAAGATAGCTTTAAGGACTGTTAATGTAGTAATGGAAGGGAGCTCTATTATGGAGCAGACAGTGTTATCCATGAAGCAGATTGCTGATAAGATATCTATTATAGGCGAAATATCCAGGCAGACTAATTTGCTGGCATTGAATGCAGCCATTGAAGCTGCCAGGGCAGGTGAGCATGGAAAGGGCTTCGCAGTAGTAGCATCCGAAGTAAGGAAGCTTGCAGAACGTAGCCAGTTGTCTGCAAATGAAATAAACATGCTATCTCAATCCAGCCTGGTAGTGGTAGAAAAAGCCGGCCAACTGTTTGAAGAAATTGTGCCCCAGATTAAGAACACAGCCCGGTTAGTACAGGAAATAAGCGCTGCAAGTATGGAGCAAAACTCAGGTGCCGACCAGGTAAACAATGCCATTCAGCAGCTCAATAATGTAATACAGCATAATGCAGCGGCATCAGAAGAAATGGCTGCCAGCGCTGAGGAACTAACCAGCCAGGCAGATTATTTAAAAGAAACCATTGCATATTTTAAAACAGATGTAAAGAAGCATAAGTCTCCGGTTTATGAAAAAGGGAATGCTTCTATCAGCAAACAACAAAACGCATCTAAAAAAGTAGTGCCACCTATGGCGCTACCTTTATACGAATAGCAGACTCTTATATGTAAAAGCATAGAAAAGGTAAATTCCTGGTGTATAAATCCGGGAGTTTACCTTTTTCTCTTTTTATTAGAAGCAGGATGCTGTATAAAATACCTTCTGTCTGAAAGATGTACAATCTTTGTTATATTTGACAGTAATTTTTAAGCCTACATTTAATTACAAGTTGTAACAATATGATCAGAAAAAAATCAATTCTCTCTGGCATTGCTTTAATGTTGAGCTTCTCGGCTTTGGCCCAGGACAGAATGACGCCGGAACTGCTGTGGAGCCTTAACAGGGTTGGGGGCCAGGGCATAGCCAATGATGGCAAAAATGTTATTTATTCGGTAAGCACACCGGACATTAAAACCAATAAAAGCAGCCGTAAACTCTATAGTATCTCTTTGCAGGGTGGTGCGGCTGCCGAAATAAGCAGTACCGCTGGCGTTTTGAAAGATAAAAGTGTATCGCCAGATGGAAAATACAAGATCACTACCAAAGAGGTAAAGATTGATAAAGTATATGCACAGGACTTTTATCCTGAAATGGACAAAGCAAATGTGCAGATTTACAATGGCCTTAACCACAGGCACTGGGATACCTGGGAAGATGGTGCCTACAACCATATTTTTGTGCATCCTGTTGTAAATGGTACAGTAGGGGAAGGAAAAGATATTATGGAAGGTGAGCCCTTTGATACTCCAACTATGCCTTTTGGTGGTGACGAGGATTATACATGGAGCCCCGATAGCAAAAGTATAATTTATGTATCCAAAAAGAAGTCGGGTGCAGCCTATGCCATTAGTACAAATACTGATTTATACCAGTATAACATTGAAACCGGCCAGACCATAAACCTTACCGAAGGCATGATGGGCTATGATACTGAGCCTGCTTTTTCTGCAACGGGGGCACTGGCATGGTTAAGCATGAAAAGAGATGGCTTTGAGTCTGATAAAAATGATATTGTTGTACGAAACAAGAATGTTACCCTAAACCTTACCGAAGCCTGGGATGGTACAGTAAATCATTTTAAGTGGAGCCCGGATGGTAAAAAGATCTATTTCACAGCACCTGTAAAAGGGACAGTGCACCTTTTTGAAGTAGACTATACAAACAATACCAAAAAGAAACCTGTAGTTAAGCAAATTACCCAGGGCGACTTTGATGTGACGGGTATGGTAGGGCAGGCTGGTAATACTATGGTAGTTTCCAGAACAGATATGAACCATGCCGCGGAGCTATATACTGTTAACCTGGCCAATGGGCAGATGAAGCAGCTTACTAATGCCAACGAAAATACTTACAGCAAGCTGAAACTTAGTAAAATAGAAAAAAGATGGGTGCCTACAACGGATGGCAAGCAGATGCTGGTATGGGTAATTTTTCCTCCGGATTTTGATGCTACCAAAAAATACCCTGCATTATTGTATTGCCAGGGTGGCCCCCAGTCTGCCTTAACACAGTCGTATTCGTACAGGTGGAATTTCCAGCTGCTGGCAGCGAACGGTTACATAGTAGTTGCACCAAACAGAAGAGGTATGCCCGGGCATGGTGTAGCCTGGAATGAGCAGATCAGTAAAGACCACGGTGGCCAGGCGATGGACGATTACCTGTCTGCCATTGATGCCATATCAGCAGAAAGCTATGTAGATAAAAACAGGCTGGGCGCAGTTGGTGCAAGCTATGGCGGCTATTCTGTGTTTTACCTGGCAGGTATCCATAACAACAGGTTCAAAACCTTTATTTCGCACTGTGGTATTTTTAATACTAAAAGTATGTACGGTGCTACAGAAGAAATTTTCTTTACCGGTTGGGATTACGGTGGGCCGTATTGGGATAAATCAAATGCACTGGCTCAGAAAGCCTTTACCAAGTTTGATCCTAGTGCAATGGTAGACAAGTGGAATACCCCTATACTTATTTTCCAGGGTGGTAAAGATTACCGTGTACCCGAAGGGCAGGCATTTGAGGCTTTTACAGCCGCCCAGTTAAGAGGCATAAAGAGTAGGCTGGTTTACCTGCCAGAAGAAAACCACTGGGTATTGTCTGCGCAGAATGCTATAGTGTGGCAAAGAGAATTTTTTAACTGGTTGGGCGAAACAATGCCTGGCGAAGTGCCCGCAAATTAATTAAAAAGTAAAGAGGCCAGACCGATGTTTATTCATTAATAATGCCTTCACTAAAAAACGCCCGGCTTTCGCTAAAGAGAGCGGGCGTTTTTTTAGTGCCTGTAAAATCCTTAGATAACAATTTTTGCAAACCCGTTGCAGCTTGTGTTTTTCTTGGTATACTTGTAGCCCTCTTTGCTTTTTCCCAAAAGGTAGAGAGTGATAAGTATTTACAGCTTAACCATTAATTTTATTGTAATAAACATTTACCCTTTTGCGATTGCAGTTGCTTATTGTCTTTTTTTTATATTAAGTACGTATAAGTACCTATATGCTAAGGCCACCACATTTCCATGAGTAAAATTGCTACTTTCAAAAAAACTACCCGCCGCCGCAGGCGCAGGCGAATTTTACCAAAAGATGAGTTTGGGGTTATCATCTTTTTTAAGCGTCTGCTAATAGGCCTGGTTGGCATGCTTACCTATCCACGCTTTGCCTGGTCTAACAAGTTAAAGATAAGCGGTATGGAGTATCTTAAAGATCTGCCCGATACAAACGTGTTGTTTCTTTCTAACCACCAGACCTATTTTGCAGATGTAATGGCTTTTTATCACATATTTAGCGCCCAGAAGTGGGGCTACAAAAACAACATCCGTAACCCTTTTTACCTGTTGATGCCCCGTGCAAAAGTATATTATGTGGCAGCCGAAGAAACCATGAAGCAAGGGGGATTACTGCCCAGGATATTTGCCTATGCAGGCGCTGTTACAGTACAACGATCATGGCGTGCCAAAGGTGAAAACGTAAGCAGGGAAGTAGATGCCAGCGCCAATGATAAAATAGAGCTTGCGCTCAACCAGGGTTGGGTAATAAGCTTTCCGCAGGGTACTACCAGCCCGTATGCCCCTGTACGTAAAGGCACAGCTCATATTATTAAGCATACTAACCCAATTGTAGTTCCGGTAGTAATTGATGGCTTTAGAAGAGCTTTTGATAAAAAGGGTTTGTACCTTAAAAAAAGAGGTACACACCTGAAGGTTAAGTTTAAAGAGCCGATCTTTTTTGAAGAACACCAGACGGTAGATGAAATTATTATACGCGTGCGCGAAGCGATTGAGCAGGATGCAGACCGCCTGAAGTTCAAGGATTTTAAATAATACCTGTTGTAGTATACTTGACAGCCTGTAAATCTAATGGCCCTGCTTTTAGCAAAAAGCCGGCAGGCTGCTTAAAATTTGCAGCTATTTATTAGTTTTGAGCTTTTAATAGCCTGCTTTACCATAAAAGCTGCTTTAATTTTTACCAAATAACCTGTTTATTACGGTATGCATCAACATAAGCGTAACCGCCTAAGCCCCGAGCAATACACAGAAGGTATAGTAAGTGGTAACCGTATGATTTTAGGCAAGGCAATTACCCTGGTAGAAAGCAGGCTGCCTGCCGATGCCGAACTGGCGCATGCTGTAATGGAAAAAGTGTTACCCTATAGTGGAAATTCGGTTAGAATTGGCATAACAGGGGTGCCCGGCGTAGGAAAAAGTACTTTTATTGAATCGCTGGGTGGCTACCTCACAAAACAAGGTAAAAAGCTGGCTGTACTGGCCGTAGACCCTAGCAGCCAGCGTACCAAAGGAAGTATTATGGGCGATAAGACCCGTATGGAAGAACTGGCCCGCGATCCCAATGCTTTTATAAGGCCTTCTCCCTCTGGAGATACCCTAGGGGGCGTAACCCGCAAAACACGCGAAACCATTTTGCTTTGCGAAGCAGCCGGATTTGAAGTGGTTTTTGTAGAAACAGTAGGTGTAGGGCAGTCTGAAACGGCTGTAAGCCAGATGACTGATTTTTTTCTGCTGCTTATGTTGGCCGGAGCAGGCGATGAGCTGCAGGGTATTAAAAAAGGTATTATGGAAATGGCCCATGGTATTGCCATTACCAAGGCCGATGGCGATAACATAACCAAATCAATGTCTGCACAGGCAGAGTACCAGGGAGCACTGCACTTGTTTCCGCCTGCCGAAAATGGCTGGTTTCCGGAAGTGCTCACTTGCTCTGCGCTTACCGGTCAAGGCATAGATGCCCTATGGCAAATGATTTGCCGCTATGCAGAAACCACCAAAGCCTCAGGATGGTGGCAAAAAAACAGGAGCGAACAAAACCTTCATTGGATGCATGAACGCATACGGCAAAGTTTACTAGAACATTTTTATAACAGCGGTGTTATAAAAAGTAAGGTTCAGGGCCTGGAGCAGCGCGTAAAGAAAGGAGAAGTAGCAGCACCTGTGGCAGCAGAAGAATTACTAAAACTTTACTTTAGCGATCCTGGTCCCCGCCCGATGCATTAGCTTTAAATAAATTAACTTTTTCTTATAAATAATATATTAATTCTTTTTGTAGTACCACAATTAAGCCTAACCTTTGAATGTGTTTTTTAGTATTTGATACGATAAGCATACCTACCCAGGGGGAAAGAAACAGCCTTACCAAACCAGGATTTCTGCTCTTGTAAATAATAATTAATTAATGATTTTACCTGCTGATTTGCCATATACTGCTACAGTTTTAAATTTGCAGGTGTTTCTAAAAGAAAATATAAATTAAAAAACCATAGGGCAGGTTTAGTCTAGGCTGTATTACCTTACTTGTCTATTAGCATACCTGTTTATTTTAGGTTTTGGAGTATATCTTAAGTTTAGCCTATGAATAATGTAGTACCTGCTTTTACAAAACAAGGTAAATACCTTACTTATACCGATAAGCAGTATATAGTAGCTATGGGTGCTTCGGCCGGAGGTATGGAAGCCCTGCATAGTTTTTTTGATGCTATGCCTGCCGATAGCAACTTTTCTTTTATTGTAATCCAGCACCTATCTGCCGATTATAAAAGTATGCTTAATGAGCTACTTGCCAAACATACCTCTATGAAGGTAGTGCCTGCAGAAGAAGGGCAATTAGTTGAAAGAGGTCATATCTACGTAATTCCTAACGATAAATATATAACGCTTAACCAGGGCAAACTCTGTTTAGAATCCAAAGATGTGCATAAAGGGCCTAATATGGCCATTGATATTTTTCTGGAGTCGCTGGCGGCCGATCAGCAGGAAAAAGCCATTGCAATTATTTTATCGGGCACTGGAAGTGATGGTACCAAAGGCGCGCAGGCTATTAAGCGGGCCGGGGGCACAGTATTTGCCCAGGAGCCTCAATCTGCAAAGTTCGATAGCATGCCTGCCAGTGTAATAGCCTCTGGTAGCGTAGATTATATATTAAGCCCCGGTTCAATGGCTGAGGAGCTTATGATTTTTCAGCATAATACCAGTAAGGGTGTTATAACCGATACCCTCTCTCCACAGGATGAGACAGTGCTTATTGAAATATTTAACTACCTGAAAAGCAGAACATCCTGTGATTTTATGCACTATAAGCGGCCCACCATTATAAGGCGGCTTACCCGGAGAATGGCCTTTCTTAATTTACCTACCTTAAGTGGGTACCTGCAGTTTTTAAAACAAACCGAAGATGAGCCTGCTTACCTTTGTAAAGAGTTTCTGATAGGCGTTACCCAGTTTTTCAGGGACGAAGAAGTGTTTGACCAGCTTAAGTTGAAAATCCTTCCTGAAATTATAAGTACAAAGCCAGTAAGCGAAACCATAAAGGTTTGGGTAGCCGGCTGCAGTACTGGCGAAGAGGCCTATTCTATTGCTATTCTTTTTAAAGAGCACTTTGAGAACCTGCAGAGGGAATACGATATTAAAATTTTTGCTTCGGACATTGACAAAGAAGCTATCGACTTTGCAGCCAGGGGAATTTACTCTGCCAATCAGGTTAGTAATGTATCTGGAGATCGGCTACGTAATTATTTTGTAGAAGATGGTGACCAATACCGGGTAGCACCTGCTATTCGTAAAATGGTTATTTTTTCGCACCATGATGTTGTAAAAGATTCTCCTTTCGGAAAATTAGACCTTGTTAGCTGCCGCAACCTTCTTATCTACTTTAACAATACACTACAAAGTAAAGCAATAAATGCATTTCACTTTGCACTGAATGTGGGTGGTTACCTGGTGCTGGGGCCAAGCGAAAATATCGGGGAACAAAAGTCTGCTTTCCTGGAGCTTGATAAAAAATGGAAAATCTATAAGAACATTAAACAATCCAAAGGATTTAGAATTGAAGGCACCGAGCCTGGGGTATCTTTACGTGGCAGCATACCACAATTGATTACTGCAAAATCTAAAAACCAAACTGTTTACTCTGATTTTCTGATCGAAAGCCTGCTCTCTACTACAGAGGCGGCAGCTGTGTACATAGATGCCAATTTTAACCTGGTTGATTCATTTGGCGACTATAAAAAATACCTGGAGCTGCCCGACAAAAAGTTTAACCTGAACTTTTTAAAAATGCTCCCTCAGAAAATATCAGTTCTGCTGGGAAGCCACCTTCGTAAGGTCAGTAAAGATAACGATGCAGTGCATCTCAGCAATATTCGGTTTGAGAATAGCCAGGGTTCTACGTATGTGGATATCCATATCAGGCCATGTAGCGAAAAGCTGTTTTCTCAGCAAATGTACCTGGTGTTGTTTAAGGAAACCGTACATACAGAAAGCCCCCTGCAAAACCATGTAAGCAGTGATGAACTGAATATTGATGATTTTCTGGTATTGGAGCAGGAACTTAAAGAAACCAAAGAATACCTGCAAAAAGCAATAGAAGATATGGAAGCTTCTAATGAGGAGCTACAGTCTTCTAACGAAGAGCTGATTTCTGCCAACGAAGAGCTGCAAAGTACAAACGAGGAATTGCAGTCGCTTAACGAGGAGTTACATACCTTAAATGCTGAATACCAGCTTAAAATTCAGGAGATCAGTGAGCTTAATGATGATTTGAATAACTTCCTGGGGAGTACTGATATCGGCCAGATCTTTCTGGATGCCAAGCTGATTATTCGCAAGTTTACGCCAGCCGCTACCCAATTCATTAACCTTATTGAAAGTGATATAGGTCGCCCGATCACCCATATTTCTTATAATATGCTGTACCCGGGGCTGCTGGACGATATTCATAAAGTATTATCAACGCACGAAACGGTTCAGAAAAATATTGAGGTAAGCTCAGAAGTCTGGTACCAGCTTAAAGTACTGCCTTATGTTAGGGAAGGCAGGTATATTGATGGTGTGGTGCTAACTTTTGTTGATATTACAGATATTAAGAAACTTGCCGCTAACCTTGAAAAGGAAAGAGAGTTTCTTAATGCAGTGCTTGAAAACATAGATGATGGTATTGTAGCCAGCGATGAGAAAGGCTCTATTGTTCTTTTCAATAAAGCCATCCGGAATATGTTTGGCGTTGCCAGGGATACAGAGCACAAGGACTTGCCTGCATATAAGTTATTTACAACAGATAATACACCAATTGCTAAAGAGGAAGCTCCGTTGCATCGTATACAGCGTGGCGAACAGGTAGTAAACATGGAAATAATCCTTACTCCTGAAAATGATGAAAACCGGTTGGTAGTGGCGAATGGTCAGCAGATTACTTCAGCAGAAGGAAAGGTGCTTGGTGCTGTGGTTGCCCTACACGATATAACCGAGCAACGAAAAGCAGAGCAGGAAATTATTTCAATAAATGAGAACCTGAAGAAAGTAAACGATGAACTGGAAGAGCGTGTACGGCAGCGAACCAAAACAATAAATCATCAAAAAGATACGCTGCATAATATTTTGATGCAATTGCCGGCACTGGTTTGTACTTCTAAAGGTCCGGATCATGTATACGACTTAGTAAACCCGCTTTACCAGGAGATGTTCCCTGACCGTAAGTTGCAGGGTATGCCTGTGCGTGAAGCCTTGCCAGAATTTAATGACCAAGGCTTTTTTGAGTTGCTTGATGGTGTGTACCAGACAGGTAATGCATTTATAGGGAACGAGATTAAGGCTCTGATCAAAACTTCTGAAGGAGAAACACAGGAACGTTATTACAACTTTATATATCAGCCTTTAAGGGATGAGTACAACGAGGTAAATGGCATTTTAACCTTTGCCTACGATGTAACCACCCAGGTTACGTCACGCGCATTACTTCAGCAGGCCAATGATGAGCTAATCAATATAAGTAACGAATTAAAGTTTGTTGCCAACTTTATGCCTCAGCTGGTGTGGACTACCCGTGCCGATGGTTATCATGAGTTTTATAATGACAAGTGGTACGAATATACAGGGCTTACACACGAAGAATCTGAAAATAAAGGCTGGTCTACTGTATTGCACCCAGATGATTATGACAGGGCATGGCAGGTATGGAGCAGAAGCCTGCAAACCGGCGAGCCCTACGAAATTGAATACAGGTTTAAGAAGTGGGATGGAAGTTATCGTTGGTTCTTAGGCAGAGCTTTACCCCTTCGTAACGAAGAGGGTAAGATTGTGAAGTGGTTTGGCACATGTACCGATATTCATGACCAGCGGCAGGTTAATGAGCAATTAAAGAAAACACAGGAGCAGTTATCGCAAATCAATGCGGAGCTATTAAGTAAAAATGAAATGCTGGTGCGCATTAATACTGACCTGGATAACTTTATTTATACAGCATCGCATGACTTGCGTTCGCCCATTTCAAATATTGAAGGTTTAACGTCCATTCTTACCAAGAAGCTAACCGACCGCCTGGAAGGTCCGGAAAGCAGGATGATCGAAATGATAAATACATCTATTATCAAGTTTAAAAACACGATCAATGACCTGACTACGATCACCAAGGCACAGCGCAACCTGAACGAAGAGGTTAGCCAGATTTCGTTTAAGGAAACTGTAGAAGACGTAACTACAGATATTAAGGACCTGATAGAGGAAGCAGGCGCAGTTATAACCACTGATTTTGCAATACAAGATATTATGTATACCCGCTATAATTTGCGGAGTATAATCTATAACCTGGTATCCAATGCTATCAAGTACAGGTCGCCTGAGCGCAGAGCCCAAGTAAGGATTAGTACATCTGAAGAGGATGGCTATGTACTACTGGCCGTAGCAGATAATGGGCTTGGTTTACACCCGGCACAGAAAGAAAAGCTTTTTGGAATGTTTAAGCGTATGCATAAACACGTAGAGGGCAGCGGCATCGGTCTGTATATCATTAAAAGAATGATAGAGAATAATGGCGGTAAAATAGAAGTAGAAAGTGAATTGGATAAAGGCACAACCTTTAAAGTGTACCTTAAATATGAAAAGGAAAACACTGCAAAAGTTGTAGAATAACAGCCTTGGTACATAAAAAAAGGAGCCCCCTTAAAGGCTCCTTTTTTTATGGAAGTATTAACCATTGTTAATGCATTATGGCTTTTTGTGAGCTGGCTGCCTGTGTTTTTGACTTATTGCGCATATATACAAACAGAAACAGGAAAGCTACAATGAGTATGCAGGGAATTACCAGGGTAGCGTTTAAAATTTCCGGTCCTGCCAAGCTGCGGGCCTGCGCAAAATCATAAGCCATTTTGGTGCCATGCGCAGCCGACAGGTAATCTTGTAGTACAGCTCCTTCGGGTAGTTTCTGTATAACAAGGTTATCGTAAAAACCACCCATAAACATCATGTACACCGATACAGCAAACATACCGGCACCACCCATCAGGCTTATGCCTACAGCGCCTGTCTGGGGCAGGTGTTCGGCCACAAAACCAATCATGGTAGGCCAGAAATAGCAAACGCCAATGCCAAACACCAGGGCTCCTATAAAAATAGAAGTTCCGCTGGTATTAGCCATTAAATAAAGACCAGCCGCAGCAATAACAGAAGAGATCAATAAAACTCCATGGGCAGATACACGGTGCACCACTGGTCCGGCCAGGCCACGGCCCACTACCATTACCCCTGTAGTAAGCATTAAAATAAGGATAGAATTTTCGGTTACATTTTTAAGCAGTACATCCACCCACTGGTTGGTAAACAGTTCTGTGATTGATGTGCCAAACATACAAACGATCATAAACAGGAACAGCGGGTTAAGTAAAGAGAGGTACATGTCCTTACTGGATACACCCCTGGCTACACGCTCTGTAACCGGGAAGTCCAGTTTATAAAACAGGTAGCCGTACACCAGGGTAGGCAGGGCCATAGTAGCCATCTGGATTTGCCAGTTCAAACCAATCCTGTCAAAAACAAATACAATGAGAGTGCCTATTACAATGCCCGCCGGAAACCACAGGTGGAAATGGTTAAGCTTTGTGGTTTTATTATCAGGATAAAGTGCTGCAACCAGTGGGTTACAGGCGGCCTCTACAGTACCATTGGCTATACCTATAAACATGGTTGATATAAACAAAGACCAGTAGCCCTGAGCAAAAATGGTAAGCACTATGCCTATTAAATGAAATGCAAAAGCCCCTGTAAGCAAACGCTTCATGCCAATCGCATCTACCAGCATGCCGCCTATTATTACAGCCAGTGGAAAGCTCCAGAAGGCAGTGGCTGCAATACTTCCAATTTCGGAGGCGCTAAGCTGAAACTCTGTACCCCAGCGGTCTAAAAGACCGGCACGGATACCAAATGAGAGGGAGGTAACCAACAAGGAAAGGCAACTTGCGGTGAAAAGTTGTGTGCGATTTGGTGTTTTCATTGTAAATTGTTTTACTTGATGTAATAATAATAGAATTTAATTTTAAAAAATCGAAATTTATAGATGATCTTCTGATAAATTAATGGCAAATAGAAAACTAAGAATGGGAATGATCGGTGGAGGGCCAGGCTCTTTCATCGGAGCCATACACCGTATTGCGGCCAATATGGATGGACAGATTGAATTGGTGTGTGGTGCTTTTAGCAGCTCTGCTGAAAAATCCAGGGAAGCAGGTGCAGCCCTTTACTTGAGTCCGGAGCGGGTGTATGGCTCATATGCCGAAATGTTTGAAAAAGAAAGTGCTCTTCCGGAAGGTGAGCGTATGGATTTTGTAAGCATTGTTACGCCTAACCACGTCCATTTCGAGCCTGCCCGTATGGCCCTGGAAAGAGGTTTCCATGTAGTACTTGATAAGCCCATGACGCTTACCCTGCAGGAAGCAAAGGAGTTGAGTAGCCTTATTGAGAAAAGCGGATCGTATTTTTGTCTTACGCATACCTATACCGGTTACCCGATGGTAAAGCAGGCCCGGCAAATGGTGCTAAGTGGCCTTTTGGGTGCCATACGGAAGGTATATGTAGAGTATCCGCAGGGTTGGTTAAGTACGCCCCTGGAGGGAGCAGATAACAAACAGGCCAGCTGGCGCACAGATCCGCAGCAAAGTGGTAAAGCCGGTTGTATGGGCGATATTGGCACGCATGCTTTTAACCTGGCCGAATACGTATCGGGCCTGGAACTTAGCCAGCTCTGTGCCGACCTTCATACGGTGGTAAAAGGCCGCCGGCTTGATGACGATGGGGCGGTGCTCATGCGCTTTGCCAATGGCGCCTCTGGAGTGCTAATGGCTACCCAGGTGGCAGCCGGAGAAGAAAATAATATTAAAGTGCGGGTATATGGCGAAAAAGGAGGCCTGGAATGGAAGCAGGAAGATGCTAATACCTTGCTTGTTAAGTGGCCCGATAAGCCAGCAGAACAGGTAAGGGCAGGGGCAGGCTACCTGGGTGCTTATGCTGCTCACAATACGCGTACACCTGCTGGCCACCCGGAAGGCTACCTGGAAGCTTTTGCCAACCATTATCGCAATTTTGCCCTTTGTGTACAGGCTAAAGCCAAAGGAGAGGAGCCTCAAAAAGAATGGCTTGATTTTCCGGGCGCTACTGATGGGCTTAGAGGTATGGCATTTATTGACCATGTAGTTGCCAGCAGCGAAAGCGGCCAGAAGTGGATCACTTTTAAAGTATAAGTGCAGCATAGCTGTGTTTTTTTTCTGTTTAGATTTTTCTTTCTGCAACAGGCATTGTTTAATTTAACTAATTGATAGATATGCTTACAGTAAAAGGTCCAGGCATTTTCCTGGCTCAGTTTATGGGTGACCAGCCCCCCTTTAACAGCCTGTCATCTATTTGTAAATGGGCCAGGGATTTAGGTTATGAGGGCGTACAGATTCCATCATGGAACACTAATTTTATAGATCTTGAAAAGGCAGCGACCAGTAAAACCTATGCCGAAGAAATTAAAGGCATAGTAGAAGCCAGGGGCCTTGTAATTACGGAGTTATCTACCCACCTGCAAGGGCAGCTGGTAGCCGTACATCCTGCTTATAACGAGCTGTTTGATGGATTTGCCCCACCCGCATTGCGAGGCGATGCCAAGGCCAAAGCTGCCTGGGCTACACAGCAGTTAGAATATGCAGCCAAGGCCTCTCAACACCTGGGCCTTACCGAGCATGCTACTTTTAGTGGAGCTTTGTTATGGCCTACTATATATCCATGGCCCCAACGGCCCGAGGGTTTGGTAGAAACCGGTTTTACTGAATTGGCCAACCGCTGGCTACCTATTTTAAATACTTTTGATGAATGTGGTGTAGATGTATGCTATGAACTACACCCTGGCGAAGACCTGCACGATGGCATAACCTTCGAAATGTTTATGGATAAGGTTAACCACCACCCCCGGGCCAATATTTTATATGATCCCAGCCATTTTGTACTCCAGTGCCTGGATTACCTTGCTTTTATTGACCATTACCATGAGCGTATAAAAATGTTCCACGTAAAAGATGCCGAGTTTAACCCTACTGGTAAACAGGGGGTATATGGGGGCTACCAGAGCTGGGTAAACCGTGCCGGGCGTTTCCGCTCGCTAGGTGACGGACAGGTAGATTTTAAAAGTATATTTAGTAAACTGGCTGCTTATAACTTTAAAGGATGGGCCGTAATGGAATGGGAGTGTGCCTTAAAGCATCCCGAAGATGGTGCCCGGGAGGGCGCCCAATTTATTAAAGAGCATATTATAAGGGTAACCGAAAAAGCTTTTGATGATTTTGCCTCATCCGCAAAAGACGAATCGCTGCACAGGCGTATTCTGGGTATCTGATACTGACATCAGACCCAATTAAACTTGTTTTGTTTTAAACTAACTATACCATGAAATCTACTTTAGCCCTGGCAGGCGTAGCATTATTGCTGGCAGCCTGTACTACTAACCCTAACCAAAACGAAAGCGCCCAGGTTACTACCAATACCACTATGGAACAACCTACTTCTGAATGGATCTCTTTATTTGATGGACAAACCACAAAAGGCTGGCATACCTATGGACAGGATACAATAGGACAAGCCTGGAAAGTACAGGACGGAGTGTTGTTCCTGGATGCCTCACAAAAGGATAACTGGCAGGTGCAGGGTGGTGGAGATATTGTAACCGAAGAAGAATTTGAGGATTTCCATCTGAAGCTTGATTGGAAAATTGCTGAAAACGGAAACAGCGGTATTATTTTTTATGTGCACGAAAACCCTAAATATACCTATCCCTGGGAAACAGGGCTGGAAATGCAGATCCTGCATAACGAAGGGCACCCGGATGGCAAGATACACAAGCACCGCGCTGGCGATTTATATGACCTGGTGGCAGCATCTCCTGAAAGTGTAAAACCTGTAGGTGAGTGGAACGAAGTAGAAATTATATCCAATAATGGAAAGCTTGACTTTTTTCTGAACGGTGAAAATGTAGTAACGACTACCCTGTGGGATGATAGCTGGAAAAACCTTGTAGCCGGAAGTAAGTTTAAGTCTATGCCTGCTTTTGGTACATACCGCAAAGGAAAAATTGCCCTGCAGGACCACGGTGATAATGTGTGGTTCCGTAACATCAGAATAAAAAGACTTAATCAGCAGGCGCTGTAAATAGCCCATAACCCTTATTGCATATTAATAGTAAAAGGCTTGTGTTTAATAATATAGTAACACAAGCCTTTTATCATTAATATAACCTATATTAAAGCTAGTGCAAGTTAACTGGCTTTGGTGTGTTTTTTATAAGATGCTATTATTTTTTTGCACATATGGGAGAAAATTATTTGTGCGTTAACGCATTTCTTCCTAATTTACATGCAAGTAAAGATTCTATTTTCTTAATAAACCCTTTTTACTGCTTGGTTAGCCCTGGATGCAGATTTTTTATGGATCAGATGTATGCCCAAGAATTTATTTGCCAGACAGCAAGGGGTAACTTTTAATATACATCATAACAACGTAGTGATTTCGTGTTGATACCAGACATAATTTTTATTTAATTCTATTTAATTACAGCCTATGAGCACAGCCACTACAACCGACCCAATGCTACAGGTAGGGCTTACCATTAATGCCCCGAGAAAAGAGATCTGGAACTTTCTGACCCAGTTTGATATTTACTCTGCCTGGAATACCATGATACCCGATGGTAAAGGCAGCCTTGCTGCAAACGAAACAATAGCCTTAGCCTTAAAGCTAAATAATAGCCGCCCTATCTGGATTAAGTGCAGGGTAGAAGCTTTTAAAGAAGGAGAGTACTTTGTATTAAGCCAGGCTGTGGTAAGTCCTAAAATACTTTATATGAAGCATATTTTTGAACTTACAGAGAATGAAGCAGGAGAGGTGCTGCTGCTACAGCGTTGGGAGCTTTCTGGGTGGTTAGCCAGTATCTTTAAAAAGAAATTACTGAAACAACTGCAGTGGTTTCAGCAAATGAATATAGATCTCAAGCAACTGGCAGAAAAATGCTTCCCTAAAATTGAAATGCAAGGTAAAAATTATTAATCCGTGCTTATCGGCATAGTACCGTTTCAATATCATTTTTTATAAACGAAAGTACCCAGGGCGATAAACCCTTTTCTGTACCCAAGTCTGTTTTTAAGCCAAACTTGTCTTCCAGCTCTGCCTGGTAATGAGCCAGTGTGTTTAACTCAAGCGTATTTTCTGGTTCAAGTATTACCACTACCGTATGTGTAGGGTTAATCTCTTCAATAGAAAGGTACTGATCTAACACTGAAACCTTGCGGATAGGCTTATCAGAAAAATAAGCTCTAAGCTGGTTATGTATATCTGATTTTTTCATAGAAACACTCTTAAAAAGTAAAACAAATCCGGCTTTGTGAGTGCAGGGGTAAAAGATACATGGCAGCGGATGCAGCAAAACCGGCACAGGTTTACGGTATCCGATAGGTAATAGTGTGGCAGTTAATACATATACAAGGTAATAAATCTTTTTAAGCTATTCAATTGTTTATAGGTTAAATCTTATTAATTGTAACGTAATAGTGTAGTAATCTTCCAGTGCCATATTTTTTAAGTAGATTTTGAGCTTGTATAGCTTGTAGTACCGTTAAAGATTTATTTTGCACAGCTTTTGGGCATATAACCTTTACATAAACTACAAACAGTGAGTATACAGCCACCCCCACCCGAATATCCCGATAAAGGGGTTAATAATCGGTTTTCAATGCAAAAAGTAATGGCTTTGGCTGCAAGAGCCGGGCTCGATTGGTTTATTCTGGCACTAACAGGAATGATCTTCCTGGCTTATCTCTGGCCAGAACCTGGCATACATGAGGGCAACATTTCTTTATCTGCAATAGCTCAATGGGGTGTAGTATTTATTTTTTTCTTTTATGGCCTAAGGTTAAGCCCCGAAAAGTTAAGGGTTGGGCTGGGGCACTGGCGGCTGCACCTGGTGGTTCAGGTTTGTACCTTTATTATTTTTCCTTTGTTGATATTACCTTTGTTTCCTCTCTTTAAAGGTACAGAGGCAGAAATACTTTGGCTGGGCACCTTTTACCTTGCAGCCTTACCTTCCACTGTCTCCTCATCGGTGGTTATGGTATCTATAGCAGGTGGCAATATTCCTGCTGCCATTTTCAATGCAAGTATATCCAGCCTTTTGGGAGTATTTGTAACCCCTCTATGGATGGGCTTATTCCTGACTTCCCGATCGGGAGAGTTTGACCTGTGGAGTGTAATGGGCAACCTGGTACTACAGGTTTTAGCTCCAGTACTTATAGGAATTATTTTGCATAAACGATGGGGAGCCTTTGCTGAAGAAAACCGGCAGCGCTTGCGTGTTTTTGACCAGCTTATAATTTTACTGATCGTATATACCTCGTTTAGCGATTCGTTTGCGCGCAAAATGTTTGCAGGGTTGGCCCTTACTGATCTTTTGCAGTTAACACTGGGAGTTATTGCGCTGTTTTTTGTATCCTATGCAATCATTATTTTTATTAGCAGGGCAATGGGTTTCGCAAAAGAGGACCAGGTTACGGCCTTGTTTTGCGGCTCCAAAAAGTCATTGGTGCACGGTACGGTAATGTCAAAAATTCTTTTCCCAGATGCTACTGTAGTTGGTCTGATTCTTCTGCCCATTATGATCTACCATGCTTTTCAGCTCTTTATAGCCAGTATTATTGCGCAGCGCATAAGAGGACAGGGCTGAATAAAAAAATATTCAGCCCTGTGTTAATGTAGTTAATCTGTATTTTTACTATAAATGGAGGTTTTCTGCTGCTGGTTTATAGAATATTATTCTCTTTAGTTATACAGTGGCAGGTGGCTATGTTGCTTGCCATACTCCAGCATTTGTTGCACAAAGTCTTCCGGGTATTCTATCTTAACATCGGTAATGCGGTTACGTCTGGTTACAGGTACCAGGCGGGGCTGTATAAAACCACTGTAGGGTGCTTCATTTAACCGGGCATAACGTTCTTTTACCTCTTTATGCAACTGAGGGTCTACTTTTACTCCGTACGTTTCTACCAGGTTCCGGCCTGCTGCATAATCGCCTTCGGAGGTAATGCGCTGGATTTCGCGCAGCAACTCACCAAACAGGCTTCTGAGTTTGTTGTAATCACGAACTACAAAGTAGGTTTTGCCTCCGCGGTTTACACGCTCAATCACATTACCTGCCCTGCCTTTTTCATATGCCCAGGAGGCTACCAGCTGGCGGTTGCGCATATGGGCTTCTTCCAGGTTTTCGCCAAGCTCCAGGCGGTTTAACTGGGTAAGCATCCCATTGCGTATGTAACTGTCATACTCTGTCATCCCTACTTCCAGAGAAGGCATTACTCCTATATCAATTAGCTTCTGGTCCATTAAAAAATAAAGGGCCACCAGGTCGGCACGGGCTTCTTCTAATGTAGAGGCATAGCTCTTTAAGGTTTCTTTAGGCGTACCTACACCGGGGTTGATCTGGCCTGAGGCATGTCCTATAACTTCATGCATATCGGTGTGCAGAAAGCCCGCCAGGGTGCCATGGGTGCGGGTACGTTGTATCTCTTCAGCAGAAAATGCAAACTCCTCCAGGGCGCTGCCGCTGGATTTTACATGGTCGTAGGCCTCTACAATATTTCCTAACGATACCGATTTAGAACCGTACTCCTGACGTATCCAGTTGGCATTGGGTAGGTTTATACCAATAGGAGTAGCAGGTGCTGCATCTCCTGCTTCGGTTACTACGGTAATTACCTTGCCGGTAATACCGGTTACTTTCTTTTTTTTATGGGCCGGTAAAAGCGGAGAGTTGTCTTCAAACCATTGCGCCTGGTCGCCAATAGCCTTAATGCGCTTAGTGGCCTCCAGGTCTTTAAATGACACTACCGACTCGTACGCACCTCGGTAGCCTATAGCATCGCCATAAACTTCAATAAAGCCGTTTACAACATCTACACGAGAAGCTGTATCCGCTACCCAGGCAATGTTGTACTCATCAAACTTGCGGAGGTCACCGGTCTGGTAAAATTCAATGAGCCTGCGCAGGGCAGTGGCCTGCTGTTCGTTTTCGGCTACAGTTACGGCTTTGTTTAACCAGTTTACTATCTGTTGAATAGCCGGGCCATACATACCGCCTATTTTATAGGTCTGCTCTATTACCTGGCCGTCTTTCATGATCAGTTTAGAATTGAGACCATACGAGATAGGGCGTGTTTCGTTGGGGTTGATGAGGTTTTTGTAATAGGCTTCGGCCTGCTGTTGCGTAACCCCTTCGTAATAGTTATTGGCAGAAGAGGCCAGTAAGTCTGCGCCATCTTCCTGGTTTACTCGTTTACCATCCAGGTTAGGGTCAAACAAAATGGGAGTCATGGTTTGCAGAAAATTTTCTACAGATTCACCAGGCAATAAGGGCAGCTGTTCGGGCTGCACCCCACGAACCAACCGGGTAAAATAGGCTTGCGAAAATTCAGGGATAAACTTGCGGGTTGAGTAGTGGTGATGAATACCATTCGAAAACCATACACGCTTAGCATAGGTCATAAATTGTTTAAACTCTTCACCTGACCTATCGCCCTTATAATTTTCTGTTATAGCCTCCAGGGTTTTGCGTATCCGCAGGTTGTGTTTGTAGTTCTGGTCCCAGATAATATCGCGCCCGCTCAGGGCTGCCTGCGAGAGGTAATAGGCTAGTTCCTTCTGCTGTGCTGTAAGCGACTCCCAGTCCGGAACACGATAGCGCAACACTTGCAGGTCGGCAAACTTATCAGCCACATACTGAAAAGTGGCTGCATCGGCAGATGAAGCAGTTACCTGTTCCTGCGAACTTTCTCTAACCTGGGTCTGGCAGCTGTACAGCAACAAGCCAGCAGAGGCCAGGGCAGGTAAAATGTATTTTCGTAACGTCATGGTGGTTGTTAGTGAGTTGTGTAATAATAAGTAGATGGGTAAATATTATTAAAATTACCTTTTGCTGCAAAGGCTTACAGGCAAAGTATAAGTATTTTTCAGGAAAAAGGGCTTTATCTGCTTTGGTGGCGGGTTGGCTGCAAATTAAAATAACCTACTAACCACATTAACGTATCTATCTCATATTATTTTAAAAATAAGTTATATTATCAAATTTTTAAAGCTGATTTTTCCTTTACAAGCTGTTACTGTTTTGTTCACTGTTCCTGCTTTTTTATTGTAACTCCTGCTCTTACAACAATAAACAAGCATAAATATGCAAAGGTAAAAATATGGTTTACCCAATGATTTATTAAAATATACAGTGTAAAGGAAAGGGTTTTTTCCAACAGCTATGAGACAAGTATCTACTAATTTTCGTGATATAGTTTGGCTGATTCTACTACTATCACTTATACTGCCTTGCTGGGCATATGCACAGTGTAAAGTAAAGGATCCTGTTAGCGGAGAGTTTACTACTACACCAGTGGCTTACATCAGGTGTCAGCAGGGAGCGTCTTTTCAAGTGGAGCTGACTTTCCAATCGGCTCCTAACAATACTACTATTGATTGGGGAGATGGCACCACTGGTACAGTAAACGGAACTACTGCCACCCATACATATACTACCCCTGGAAAGTATACTTATACTATAACCGGTTGTGGAGGTACTACAAAAGGTTTAGTGGTGTATGGCCCTACGCCTCAGCAAACCGAACCAGATTTTGCGGCTTCGGCAACAGGTCGTGAGAACCTGCGCTGCTTGCCTAATAACCTCTTTGTAAGAATTAACCGCATGGGCGATTTTGATTTTTACCGTATTGATTGGGGTGATGGAACCGATACCCTTGTAGATGCTTCAAGTGTTGGTAAAGATCTCATTCATCCATATTCACTTGACCTGGAGGAGTGCGAAGTAAATATACAATTATCGCTTGTGTCTGGCTGTGGAAACGGTGAGTCGGTTAGTTCAACTTTTGGTACCTACTACTTTTTAAAGCCCGATGAAGCCCAAGTGGCAGAAAGCCCGATTTTGCTTTGCGAACCGGCAGAGGTTACCATTACAGATGCTTCACAGCTTCGTTGCTTTGATGACCTGCCCCGCCAGATCAAATGGTATCCGGTAAGCAGTAACCTAAGCCCGCAGGGAATGATGGATAATACCTTCAGGGATTACAATGAAGCCAACAAAAAACTAGTGTTACCCGCCAGTGCTTTTCCTGTTGGCACTGCTGGTACAAGGTACGAAGTAGGGATGGTAATCCAGAACCAGTGTGGAGCCGATACCGTAATTGTGCCTATTGCCATAGTAGAACCTGTAGTGCCTCGTTTAAATCAGGTTAATGGATTGTTGTGCCCTCAAACGGCACATATATTCAGACACTCTACACCACAGCCCGCTGGTTTTGAGGGTAAGCAAATGTATGAGTGGAACTGGGGGGATGGAACCCCTATTGAGAAAGACTCTGGCCAGTTTTTTACAAAGACGCACACCTTTGCAGTGGGGGGGGAGTATACAGTAACTTTAACCAGCGTTATTTATGGGCATGGGGGGCAAACCTGCCGTAAGGAAAGCAGCATCAGAGTACGAGTAGCAAACACAGTATCGCCTATTTTTGAGGCCACGCCCAGCGAAAGTTGCGATTCAATTACTTTTAAGCTTGCCAACAAGTCTGTAAATACTCAGAACGCTGTATGGAACTTCTGGACCATAAATCAGAACTTCGCCTATAACGGAGGTCCACAAAACAATCCTGGCCAAAAAGATTACCTGCCTACACCAGGTGTATACAGGCATAATACAGATGCAGGTAGAACCATTACTGTCTTTAATAGGAATGAAGCAGACTCCACTACCTTTGTTAGTATAAACTCGTGGGGCTTGTACCGTTTTATTGGTAGTGCGCAAACCCAGGGTGGAAGCGGTGGAGACTGCCGTGCTTCTGCAGATACTGTGTTTGTCCGGATCTTTCCAAGCCCGGTAACCCGTTGGCGTTTATCTGGCAATGATATTTGCCTGGGTCAACCCATTACGGTTCGTGACAGCTCTGCAGTACTTGAAGGCCGCATCGGCGGGCATCGTGAAGTTACTGCTGGCGTAAACAGGGATGCATACCATTTTATGCACATAGCCTGGGAGCTTGATTTTGGCGATGGCCAGCCTGGGTCAGTTATTAGAGCAGAAGATACCCTGCGGGGGAACCACCAGAGCAACCTGTTTTTCGATAATCCTGAAGTTACCGACCGTATCAATAGTTATACCTATGCAGAGCCAGGCGAATACTGGGTAAAGCTTAGGGTGAGTTCTGCTTATTGCTCTACAGTAGATAGTATGAAGGTAACCGTACGCAGAGCACCTGAGCCTGCCTTGTCGTTAAGGAAAGACAATTGCAACCAGGCCCTGGTGACTTTTGTAAATGAAACTCAGCACATTCCCGGAACCCGTTACGAATGGGTGATAAGAAGGGGAGGCATACCTGTAGATACTATATTTGCTACTACCACCGACCCTTTGGAGGTGCCAATGCAATATAGCAACGACCCAAACGGTACTAACTATACCGTAGTACTGGTAGCCCGCGCAGGCAATGCAGGCGCAGGTGGCTGCCAGAATACCTCAGCACCGGTAAGCATATTTGTGCCCTATGTGCCCAATGCCCGTTTTGAGTTTACAACCGCAGCAGAAGGTTGCTCTCCATTGCGCCAGGTAGGCTTTAGAGACTTATCTACCAATGTAACGCCGGGTAGTCGTTATGTATGGGATTTTGGCAATGGCGAAACCTTTGAGGGCACCGCAGACCAGCTTCCCGAGCCTCGTGATTTTGTTAGTGAAGCCGATACGATAGTTCGCTATTCCGTTAAGCTAAGCATTATTAAAGATGGTGATGATTGTGAATATTCATTTACGCAGGATCTTGTACTGTTTCCATCTGCAAGCCTTGTTATAACAGGTCCCGATACTGTTTGTCCTGGCCAGCCGGCGGAGTTCCGGGCTACGGGTAACAGTTTAACTATTTCCACGCTGGTATGGACTTTTGAAGATGGCAGTGAAGAGCGTTCCCGACAAACGGTAAGCAGGATTTTTGATGTACAAAATGGACAGACCACCACTTATACCATGCAGTTAAGAGGGCGCAATGCCTTTGGATGTATGGATACCCTAACCAGGCAAATTGTAGTGGTACCAACGCCAGAACCTTCTTTTGAAGTAAGTGAAACAGAAGGTTGCAGCCCGCATACAGTAACGTTTGTAAATACTACAGAGGCCCCTGATGGTGAGAGCGGCCTGTATTATGTATGGAACTGGGGCGATGGTTCCAGGCCCGATACCCTGCAAACCAAAGATAATGTGAGCCATACTTTTGTGCATACCGGCGCCAATGCCCGTAATTACCCTGTGAGTCTAAGTGTAGTAAGCGGGGGGTGCCGTGTAAGTACCCAGCAAACCATTTTAGTCTGGCCGGAACTACAGGCAAACATTGAGCTGGCCAATCCTGCTGACTCTGCTGGTTGTAGCACCCACCAGGTACGTATTAATAACTATTCTACCCGCCAGCCTGGTTTCAGATACCGTTGGGAGGTAAGCGGCCCTGAAAATTTTAGTATTGATGATGTATTCCAGCCCCAGGGCGGTTTCTTTCTGAATAACGAAGGCACAGACCCTGCTGTGTACCAGGTAGTATTTTCTGTGAGCAATGATAACTGTGTAAAGTCAGATACGGTATTGATTACGGTATATCCTCAGCCCAAGCCTACGTTTGTAATTGCTTCGGCCAACCCAATGCAGTTGCCCGATAATACCGTTCGCCTGCGCAATACCACACCCAATGCAGAGGCCTATACCTTTACCTGGGATTTTGGCAATGGTGTAACCCAGCAGCGCAACGATGCAGAGTTCGATTATGCATATCCTAACCTGGACCGGGAGATAGAAGCAGAGTATTATGTAATTACTCTTACTGCAGTAAGCAATAACACTTTAGGTTGTAGTAATAACTTTAGCGATACTTTGTACATACGTCCGCCAAAGCCTGTTGCTAATTTCGAGGCCAGTGCTACAGAGGGTTGCCCGGCGTTAACTGTTAAATTTAATAACTCTTCACGGTATGCCTCTCCTCAAGGATATTTCTGGGATTTTGGTGATGGAAATACTTCTACCCAGCGCGACCCTGAGCATACCTACCAGGTAGAAGGCCAGTATACTGTTACATTAACAGTAACAGGACCCGGTGGAAGAGATGCAATCACAAAAGAGAGGCTGGTAAATGTATATGCCATCCCATTGATCTCCTTTACTACTGTGCCCTCTGCACCAAGGAGGCTACGAATACCGCGTGAAACGTTGAAAACATTTGTAAAAATAGAGTACGAAGACCCTGCCGAGCAGTATACCTTCCATTGGGACTTTGGAGATGGTAAAACCTCTGCAGAGCGGGATGCGGAGCATGCTTATGAAGAGCCGGGTATTTACAACATAGTATTAACTGTTACCAATCGAAATGGCTGCTCGGCTAGTTACCAGAGCCAGATCGAGGTTATATTTATAGAAGATGGTACACTGATGGTACCAACCGCCTTCAGCCCCTCCCTGGATGGGCCCACTAACTCGCGACTGGACCCAACACAACCCAGCCCGGGCAATGATATTTTTTATCCGATTGTGTATGGTGCCTCCGAAATCCGCCTGCAGATTTTTTCGCGCTGGGGGGAGTTACTGTTTAGCAGTACCGAAATGGGGCATGGCTGGGATGGGTACTATAATGGCAGGCTTTGCCAGCAGGATGTATATGTATACAAATTGGATGTACGTTTCGCAAATGGAACCAGGCAGCAGAAAATGGGTGATATAACCCTTATCCGCTAAGAGTACTTTCAACTCAATTACTTATGAAAAGATTTTTTTCACTACTTATATTTTTAGCTGCCCTGGCAGGAGATGCTTTTGCGCAAGACCCCCAGTTTTCGCAGTTTTATGCGGCTCCCCTGTACTATAACCCTGCTCTGGCAGGCAGTAGCTTTCGCGACAGGCTGGTGTTTAATTACCGTAACCAATGGCCACAATTACCTGGAGCTTTTGTAACCCATGCAGCCTCTTACGATCATTTTTTCAGAGGGTATAATAGCGGTATCGCCTTGGCAGTTTCTACAGACAAAGCTGGTTCCGGGCAATTACGGTCAACCAATGCTGCAGCATTATATTCTTACCAGTTAGAGTTAAACCGCAACTGGAGCGCCAGGGGAGGTTTGCAAATGGGTTGGGGCTTCCGGAGTATGGACTATTATCAACTTACCTTCTCCGATCAGCTTAATGAGCAGGGAATATATCTGCCAACTGAAGACAATAGCATAAACCGGCATAACAATATAAATTATTTTGATGCCGGCCTGGGCTTTCTGGTCTATTCCAAAGAGTTTTGGGTAGGTGGCGCCCTGCATCATATTAACAGGCCTAACCAATCGCTTATTGAAGAAGAAGACCGCCTGCCCATGCGCTTTAATGTTAATGCCGGGTATAAGATATTGCTGCGCGATGAGAGGCGATATGGTTTGAGGCGTAACCTGATGGATGGTGAAAGAAGCGTAACCCCCACGCTATTATATAAGCGCCAGGGACCTTTTGACCAGCTGGACATTGGGTTGTACACGTATTACAGCCCTATTGTGCTGGGCTTGTGGTACAGGGGCTTGCCTTTTAAAGGGCAGAGAGTTACCGGCATTTATAACCACGATGCAGTAATTATACTGGCAGGATTTAAAATGCCTAATTTAAGTTTTGCCTATAGCTATGATCTTACAGTTTCGCAATTGGGACCAGGCATAGGAGGGGCACACGAAATATCGCTGAGCTATGAATTTGAACCTAAAATTAAAATAAAGAAAAAGTATAAGGCTATACCTTGTCCTAAGTTCTGATGCAGCTTGTACTGCTTATACTAGCAAGCGGAACTAAAGCCACCGTAATGGCCTTGCATATTATATTTTAAAGCATCGTTTTGATTAGGCCTCATTATCAAATAAATTTGCATTGTATAAACACAATGTAGAACTTATCAAAAACCACCGCTGCAGGTCTGCCTTGTTGTAGGTTCGGTTTTTTAGCGAATGAATTTTAAAGAAAGCCTGAACACCTATCCTGTATTTAAGAATGTGGCCGCCAGCGCTTCCCAATTAGGCCTGGAAGCCTATGTGGTAGGCGGATTTGTACGAGACCTGATCTTAAAGCGCCCATCTAAAGATATAGATATAGTATGTGTTGGAAGCGGTATAGCCCTTGCACAAGCTGTAGCCGATGGCCTGCCGGGCGAGGTACATGTAAGTGTATTTAAAAACTTTGGTACCGCTATGCTGCGCTCCGGCGACCTGGAAGTAGAGTTTGTGGGTGCCCGCCGTGAATCGTACAGAAGGGAATCTCGAAAGCCCATTGTAGAAGATGGAACCTTGCAGGATGACCAGGTAAGGCGCGATTTTACCATAAATGCCATGGCTATAAGCCTGCATCCCGATACTTACGGAGACCTGGTTGATCCTTTTGATGGTGTGGCTGACCTGAGAAGAAAGATCATTCGTACACCTACCGATCCTCAAATTACCTTTTCTGATGATCCGCTGCGCATGATGCGGGCCATCCGCTTTGCCACCCAGCTCAACTTTGATATTGCCCCCGATACCTTTGATGCCATTATTGCCAACGAAGAGCGCTTAACCATCGTTTCCGCAGAGCGGATTACCGATGAGCTCAACAAGATCATTTTATCGCCGGTACCTTCGTATGGTTTTAAGCTTTTATACCATGCCGGTTTGCTTAAGCGTATTTTTCCTGAAATGACAGACCTGATAGGGGTAGATGTGCAGGATGGTAAAAAACATAAAGATAACTTTTACCATACTCTCGAAGTGCTTGACAATGTAGCCAAAGTATCTGATGACTTATGGCTGCGCTGGGCTGCTATTTTACACGATATAGCCAAACCTGCCACCAAACGCTTTGACCCTAAAGTAGGCTGGACCTTCCATGGTCATGAAGACCTGGGGGCTAAAATGGTGCCTGCTATTTTCCATAGAATGCGCCTGCCGCTAAATGAGAAAATGAAGCATGTTAAAAAGCTGGTTCGCCTGCATCTGCGGCCTATTGCGCTGGTAAAAGATCATGTTACCGACTCGGCCATACGCAGGCTTATGTTCGAGGCTGGCGATGCGCTTGATCACCTCATGAAGCTCTGTAAGGCCGATATAACTTCTAAAAACCAGGATAAAGTAAAAAAATACCTCTCCAACTTCAGCAAGGTAGAAAAGAAGATGGCTATAGTGGAAGAAAGTGATAAATTACGTAACTTTCAGCCAGCCCTGTCTGGTGAGGATATTATGAAGGCCTTTGAACTTAAACCTTCTAAAGTTGTTGGAGACATCAAAAGTGAGATTCGCGAAGCAATTCTGGAGGGCGAAATTAAAAATACCTATGCCCAGGCCTGGGACCTTATGATTAAGCTGGGGCATAAATACGGGCTGGACGTAAAGCACGGACCCGATCCCGATAAGCTTGATATGCAAAATTCCACCGAGTAAGCGTTAAAATATAAGTGCCATAACACAAGATATTGTACTTTGTCGAGTTATTAAACAAACCTAAATCAATTTAATTAAAGTAATGAGTAAGTTATCTAGAGTAATGCTGTTGGTGCTGGTATGCATTATGGCGCTTTCTTCCGAGAGCTTTGCACAGCGTAAAAAGAAAAAAGAAGAACCCACAACTGCAGAAACACCCGCTGCTGTACAGGAATCTCCTAAGCCCGCTATAAGCCCCGTAAAGGAGCAGTTTGCCATTAAAGAAAAGGTTTTTAACCTGGCTCTGCAGTATAACGATGGTGTTGTGGCAAAGCAAGCGCTTTACGAAATGATGGTGCTGGACCCAAGCCGTAAAGAACTACGCGATACCCTTGCCATGCTTTATTATAACCTGAATAGCTGGGGAGAGTGTATATTCGTATCGCGCGAAATTCTTGCTGATAATCCCAACAAGCTTGATATCCTGGAGATGAAAGCTGTAGCCCTTAAAAATGTTGGTTTATTACGTGATGCACAGGATGATTTCCAGAAAATATACCTTAAAACAGACAATGTTCTTTATCTATACGAAGTAGCCTCCCTGCAATACCAGATGAAGCGATATGATGAGTGCTTGGTGTCGCTGGATATTCTGTTAAAGAGCAAAGAGATTGACGGGCAACAAGTAAGCCTTCCGGTTTCTCAGATCTCAGAACAACAGGTGCCTATGCGTGCTGCCGTATTAAACCTACGTGGTATCGCTGCTTACGAGATCAATAACGATAAGCTTGCCAGAGAAAGCTACAAAGAAGCCCTGAAAATTTTCCCTGACTTTATAATGGCGAAAGGCAACCTGGCCCAGTTAGACAAGCCGGCACAAAACAAAGCGACCAAGCCTGCCGGTAAAAACTAAACTATAGAACAGTTTTATAAAAAAGCCCCTGAAGCATTTGTTTCAGGGGCTTTTTTTAATATGCGTATACCTGTAAAATCTATATTCTGCTAATAATACAAGCTGGTAAGGTGCAAATGTTTGGTATACGCCTAATGTTATAAAGATTGTAATAATTACGTTACGTAGGAAAGCGCAATGTGCTGATAAAAAAAATATTTAAATGCTTGTTTGTTGTTTATTTTATAAGCAATAATTAAATGAGTATATAAAGTTCGCTCGTGTATAATGTTACTACGTGTGTAATAATTCTTTGTAATGCTTCATATTTAGAAAATTTCCTTTCTCTAGCTTTGCTGATAGTAACTTATTGATTTCCTGTTATATGAAGCAAAGCTTTACCTTTAGTATCAAGAAGAAAATATTTAGCCTTACTATACTTACGCTTATAGTATCTGTAGCCATAATGGCCTGTATTGTAATATACAAAATACAGCAAAAAGGTAAAGCAGACCTAGAGACATACAAAACAGAGGCCTACAGCACAGTAAGAGCCTCGCTTGAAAATTATGTTAACATGGCCTACCTGGCTACTGAAACCGGCTACAAAAACATAGAAGATAAGGCGTACCTGGAAAAGCACTATGGGCATCGCCTTCGCAATATAATTGATATTGCTGTAGCAACTCTTGAAAGAAGAGCAATGCAGGTAAAGGCTGGTAAGCTTAGCCTGGCCGAAGCAAAAAAATTGGCCATAGAAGAAATTCAGACCATGCGGTACGACCAGGGTACTGGTTATATATGGATCAACGATACGCAGTTGCCTTATCCCACCATGATTATGCACCCTACTGTGCCACAGTTAAACGGGCAGGTACTAAATGAGCCTAAATACAACTGTGCCATGGGTAAAAACCAAAACCTTTTCCAAGCCATGGCAGAAGTTTGCCTGGCCAATGGAGAAGGGTTTGTTGATTACATGTGGCCTAAACCTACTGGAAACGGGCTTACTGCAGAGGTAAAGAAACTATCTTACGTGTATCTGTTTAAAGAATGGGACATGGTACTAGGTACAGGAATATACCTGGACGATGTAAAATCAGATATGGTAAATACATTGCTTAAAGATTTAAAGGCCCTGAAGTATGATGGCGGCCAGGGATACTTCTGGATCAATGACAGCCAGTTGCCCTATCCGCGTATGATCATGCATCCTACAGTGGCTGGATTGGATGGTACTTTCCTGGATAGTCCTAAATACAATTGTGTTTCTGGTACCAATCAGAACTTTTTTCAGCTAATGGCTCAGAAAGCCCGCCAGAATGGGTTTGGGTTTGTAGAATATATGTGGCCTAAGCCCGGAAGCAGCCAGGATGAGCCTAAACTATCGTATATTAAATACTTTGAACCACTGGATTGGGTAATTGGCAGTGGGGTTTACATTGATAATATCAAGGCCGCTGTAGCTGAAAGAGAAGAAGAAATTAACGAGCAGATCCGTTCTTTAATTATCACTATACTACTGGTTAGTGTATTATTGGTAGTTGCAGGATCTATAGCCTCATATTTGCTGGCCGATTCCATGACAAGGGTAATATACCTGGTGAAAAGTCGATTACAAGACCTTTCGCATGGTAAAATAATAGATAAGCTTGAAGTAAAACGTAGAGATGAGATCGGTGCAATGACCGAATCATTGAACAGCCTGGTTGATGGTATTACGGCTTATACTAGTTTTGCCCAGGAAATTGGTAAAAATAATCTTGATGCTGCTTTTGAGCCCCTAAGTACCGAAGATAGGCTGGGTAATTCGCTGTTACAAATGAGAGCAGAGTTAAAGCAGGTTGCCGGAGAGGAAGCTGTACGAAAGTGGGTAAATGAAGGAGTCGGGGTTTTTAGCGAGATTCTGTATAAATACAATACCGATCTTAAAGAATTATCTCAGCAGGTAATATCTCAGTTGGTTAAGTATATGAAGGCTAACCAGGGTGCTTTATACCTGATCAATAAAGAATCTAATAGTGAAACATACCTTGAGCTATGGGCCTGTTATGCTTATGATCGTAGAAAATTCCATACCCATCGTATCGACATTGGAGAAGGGCTAGCCGGGCAGGTTGTGCTTGAAAAAGATTATATTTATATGACTGATATCCCGCAAGGATATATGGCCATACGATCTGGCTTAGGAGGTACTACACCTTCTGCCTTAATTGTGCTGCCTTTGATTAGTAACAATGAGGTGCAAGGTGTTATTGAGCTGGCATCCTTTCAAAAACTACAGGCTTTTGAAATTGATTTTCTTTTAAAAATATCAGAAAGCCTTGCTTCTACCATTGCTACGGTGCGGGTAAATGAAGTAACCAAAAAGCTCCTGGAAGAAACACAGCAGATGGCCGAAGAAATGCGGGCGCAGGAAGAAGAACTGCGCCAGAACATGGAAGAGCTTGAGGCTACCCAGGAAGGAATGCGCCGTACACAGCAAGAAGGTTCTGTACGTGAAGCCCGTATACAAGCTGTACTTAATACAACCACCGATCTTGTTGCAGCAGCTGATGCTGATTTCAGGATTATTTTTTTCAACGAGCTTTACAAAGAATGGTATAGAAAGAAAGGTATTGCTGTAAGCCTGGGCACTGATTTGCGAAGCTTTAGCAGCAAGCAAAGGCTTGATGCCTGTACAGCTGCCCTGCGGGGAAATGCTGTAACAGAGGTAGAGCAGGAGCAAGATGAAGAAATATTTTTTGAGGTAGCTTATCATCCAATCAGAAGCGAGGAGAACGAAATTACAGGCTTTACCTTGTTTGCAAAAGATGTAAGCCAGCGTATAAAAGATGACAAAGAAAAGCTACGGTTGGTTGAGGAGCTTAAAAAGCACCACGAAGGTATGCGCGCTTATGAAGACGAACTAAAGCATAACCTGGAAGAGTTATCTGCCTCACAGGAAGAGCTTAATCGACATACCCGCGAACTGGAAGAGTTTATTTTTGCCATTAACAAATCTTCGGTACTAATTGAGCTTGACCATACCGGTACTATTTGCCATGTAAATGAAAAGTTCTGTGAACTTACCGGTTACAGCAGGAACGAGATTGTAGGCCAGCCACATACCTATTATGTACCCAAAGATGGTATTTCGGCCAATGCTTTTGAAGAGTTATGGCAGCAGTTACGTGTTAGCGATTACCTGGAAAAAGAGGTTAGGCGTGTAAAGAAAGATGGTTCTGAATTCTGGCTAAAAGCATATTACTTTCCACAGCGGGGCCAGGATGGGAAGCTCAAGAAAATATCGTGTATCTGCTCTGATATTACCAAAGAAAAGATGCACACAGAACTAGTAGAGAAAGAGAGTAAAGAAAAACGTAATTAATAAAAAAAGGCCGCCCTGGTTTAACCAGGGCGGCCTTTAAATTTTATAATTTGGCAAGCTTAAGCCGGTTCTTCTTTAAGCTTAAATACCATACCATTCATGTCTTCAGTAAGCCTTAACTGGCAGGCCAGGCGGCTGTTAGCTGTAGCATTGGGTAAAGTATCCAGCATATCCAACTCTGCATCATTGGGCTCACCTAGTCGGTCTTCGCCTTCAAGCACCTCTACATGGCAGGTAGCACAAAGAGCCATTCCTCCGCAGGTAGCCAGTACTGGATAATCAGATGCTTTTAATACTTCCATTAAGGATAGGTTAATATCCTCAGGAATTTCTACCAGTTGTCTATCGCCATTCAGGTCTTCTACGTGTATCTGTATCATGATTAAAATGCGTTAACGCCATTAACAGTTGTATACTTGAAGCTCAGTTTCTGGTTAGGATATACCCATTTGAATGCACTCTGTGCCATAAGGGCAGCTTCATGGAAACCACTCAGGATCAGTTTTAATTTACCAGGATACGTATTAATATCGCCTATCGCGTATATACCATCTACACCAGTTGAATAGTCGAAAGTATCTACTACAATGGCATTCTTATCCAGGTTTAGTCCCCAGTTGGAAATTGGGCCTAGTTTCGGACTCAAGCCGAAAAGGGGAATGAGGTAATCAGTCTCGATGGTGCTTTCGGTTTTACTCTTGTCCACTACCGATACTGCATTTAGTTTACCATTGCCATGTAAAGTACTTAGGTTGGCATTAAGCACCAGGTTTATTTTCTTTTCCTGGGCTAGTTCAAATACTTTTTCTGCAGAGTCAGGCGCACCTCTAAAAGTTTCGCCACGGTGTACCAGGGTAACTTCTTTTGCAACATTTGCAAGAAACAGGGTCCAGTCTAAGGCAGAGTCGCCACCGCCGGCCAAAATCACTTTCTTGTCGCGGAACAGTTCCGGGTCTTTTACCATATAGGCAACCCCTTTACCTTCAAAACGCTCCAGGTTTTCTATTTCAGGCTTGCGGGGCTCAAAGCAACCCAGGCCACCTGCAATTACAATAACTTTACACTGTATCTGGGTGCCATCAGATGTGCCTAGTTCAAAGCCACCACCATCCAGGCGGGTTAAGGAATCAACCCTCTCACCCAAGGTAAAGGTAGGGTTAAACGGAGCAGCTTGCTTGGCAAGGTTATCTACCAGGTCTTGTGCCAGTACTTCCGGAAAGCCAGGTATATCGTAAATCGGTTTCTTAGGGTAAATCTCTGAAAGCTGTCCCCCGATTTGTGGAAGGGCATCTACCAGGTGACAACGCATTTTTAGTAGTCCTGCTTCAAAAACTGCAAATAATCCTACCGGGCCTGCGCCAATTATGCATATATCTGTTTGTATCATTTTTTATAATTCTATTAGTAGTATAACAACTGTTGTGGTTAAAAAAGATCGGTTTAGGGGATGTTTTTCCTCTTTTTAGGTGATTAATTACAACAGCAACAACAAAAAGCAGTGTTGCAGGTAAGCGATATGGATTGTAATAGGAGGGGCGCATACATTAGGCGCTGATTTAGTTTTTTGGGGTCCATGATCATTTAAATGTTGTAATATATATCGGTTGCTATAGCTCTAAATTGGAATAAATAGTATTTAGTACTTTTTTGAACTGCTCAAAATCTGCATGTGAAAGGTTTTCCCATGCCTTCTCGCGTATAGTGTTTACCTCGGGCAGGAGCTGTTCAACTTTCGCCAGCCCTTCTAGAGTAAGATGTACCGTAAAACACCTTCTGTCGGTTGGGTGGGCTTTGCGTTCAACCAAACCTTTTTTGCAGAGCAGGTCCAGAATACGGGTAAGCGTAGGCTGATCTTTAAACACCAACTCGGCCAGGGCTGCCTGGCTTAAATCCTGGTTGTTGTATAAATTTTTTAGAACAGACCACTGATCAACCGTAATTTCAAATTGCAGCTCGTTAAACTTTGACTGGGCATATTGCTTTACCCGGCGGGCGGTACGCTCCAGCAAAAAAGAATAGGCGCTATAGTTTTCAGTTGTTGTCATAATAATTAGTACAACAAATATATAGTGCTTTTGTTCTCTATCAAATTTTAAGAGTTAAATAAATTTTAAGGTGTAATTCTGATTTTATGTTGACCGAGCATGATGAAGTTTTCAAATAAGGAAGATCCAGGCTTTACTGATTGGGTTTCAATAAATATGAGCTTGGTCAATACAATGGAGTTTTCACAGAAATATAAAATTAAACCCTTAAACCAAGTGACCTGGTTTAAGGGTTTAATTTTATGCTTATTAGAATGCGCTCTATGTTGTGATACGGATGTATATACAGGTTTAAAAGTAGAAATGTAAATTGATGGCACTATTTAGATTATTTATGCCTGTTCCAAAAGAAAGTGTCCCAGGAGTAGTATTGACACCATGTACATCCACTCTACCAGATGCATCAGGGGAATAAGTTTCGTGTCTGGTTTCAGGCCTGCTTTGATACGTTACACCCAGGTTGTAGCCAAACTCTCCACCTAGAGCTATCTTTGGGGCTACAAAATATTCTAACCCTATAAAACCTCTTACTCCTGTTGTAAATCGCCTGCCATTACTTTCATAATTGGTTCTTATTAAGAGAGAAGAATTATTTCCGCTGTAAATATTATTGCCAAAGTTATAAGTATAAGGAGATGGTGAACTTGAACTGATTTGATTTCCGTAATGGTAATATATGTTATTTGTAGTGTACCCAATGTAGGCATCAGCTCCATATTTTCCTTGTAGTCTAGAATGCCCTCTGCGTTTCTCTATGCCAATGGCCAAAGCAACGTTACTATAAACGGTTCTTTGCTTGTCAACTGTTCTGCTTCCTAAGTTGTACATGTCTGTATTATTTGCAGGGACACTGCCACTTCTTATATTTTGTCCATACTCAAGGCCAATGCTGGCACGATACGCTGTATTAGCATTTATAAAGTATTTTCCGGTTAATGCAGGATTGCCAGTTGGGTTGCCAGAAGAAGAGAGCCAGGGAGAGTTTACAGTTTGATTACCATTAAAAAGGCTGGCAAAGTAATTAAAGAATGGATAAGTATTAATACCTAAGCTCCAATCGCCCGCTTCGGGTAATATATGTGTTCCTCTTTTGGATAATAGCGGAAGCTGGTTAGTTAAAGATGTTGGCTCATCTGATAGTTGAGCCCAGGAGGTGCTTATGCTGAAAATTAATAAAAAGAGAGATAGATAAATTTTTTTCACAGTTAAGAATTTTATTTTTCTAATATTTAATTATGTTATTTTGAAATTTGGCTTTCAAATTCCTTGCCATATTATTTGGATATTTTATTGGACAGGGTTATTGTGTTGGTACCAAGGGAGTTGTATTTTAAAAAAAAGATTATGGAATTTATAGCGTATAGCTAGTTAGTGGATAAACCTCTTTTACCTATGCAAAGACAATCATATTATGTAACTAAAACCGGAACGGTAGATAACCTGAAGCTTATTGACGAAGAATTACAACCTATACAAGCCTTTGAGGTTAGGGTTGAGGTGTGTGCTATAGGCCTTAATTTTGCTGATAATTTTGCAGTGCTGGGCCTTTACAGCGCTACCCCTCAGGTGCCTTTTATTCCGGGTCTGGAGTACGCTGGTGTAATTAGTGAAGTAGGCAAAGAGGTACGCCAGTTTAAAGTGGGTGATAAAGTAATGGGTGTAACCCGTTTTGGAGGTTATACTACTCATGTGGCCATAGATGCCCGTTATGTAGCTCCTTTGCCTATTAATTGGAGCTTTGAACAAGGAGCTGCCTTCCTGGTACAAGTACTTACTGCTTATTATGCACTTAGGCCTTTAGGAGATTTGCAAAAAGGACAAACAGTGCTAATCCATAGTGCTGCTGGTGGGGTAGGTTTGCTGGCCAACCGCATTGCCAAAAAGTGGGATGCTTATACAATAGGTGTGGTTGGTAGTAAAGCAAAGTTACCTCTGCTCAAAAAAGAAGGCTATGACCAGGGGATTGTACGCTCTGATAGCTTTAAACAGGATGTGCTGGCTGCCTTAAAAGGGCGTGATCTCAACTTGGTGCTGGAGGCCACAGGCGGTAAATTTTTAGACTGGAGCTATGAACTTATGGCGCCAATGGGTAGGCTTGTTGCCTACGGTTCTGCACAATTTACACCAACAGGTAAAAAGCCAAACTGGCTCACCCTGGCCTGGAAATACCTTAACCGTCCTAAAGTAGATCCGCTAAAGATGATAACTGCCAACAAATCGGTAATGGGCTTTAACCTGATCTGGATTTATGATAGGGCTGAGTTAATGCAAAAGCTGCTGGAAGAGATAAATGCCCTACATCTCCCTGCTCCCTTAGTAGGAGAGGTATATTCATTTGATAAATTACCTGAAGCCATGGATCATTTCCGGCAAGGGCAAACGGTAGGTAAGGTAGTGGTGAGGGTGTAGTTAAGCAGAACAGGCTGGATGTATTAGCCTGTTCTGTTATTTTTAAAGTGCAAAGGTGGCGCCAAGCCCATAATACTTGCGGTACCAATCTCTGTTTGGAGAAGTGTTGATAAGGTTGTTGCCAAACACATATACATCCACTTGCTGTATACCTTTTGTTTTAACCTTGTAGCCTGCGTAAAAATTTTGCAGACCGACAGTGTTTGTATGGTAACCACGTGGGCTAAAAGGGCCACTTTTAGATAATTCATATACCATCTCTTTAAGATGAGTGGTAATATCAAAGCCAACAAATGCTTTATTGCTGTTTATCCTGTTGGCCCATCCGGAAGAGGTTCTGTACCCATTGTTGAGTACCGTAAACTGTGTAAGCCATTGGGTTTTGTTAGTGTTAATGGCGGTGAAGTTAATGCCCAGCCAATGGGCAGGCTCGGGGTAATATTCTGAAGAGAAAGAGTTACCTGTGCGGTTGTTGTAGTTGTAGCTTACTGATAACGTGTTATTTAATAAGCTAAGGGTGCTACCCAAATCAAGGTTCTTTTGTTTGTAATGGTAATCGTGATAACTGTAAAATACTCCGGATGAATTTTGTGGACTTTGGAAAACCACTAGCGATGGATTAAAGCTATCCAAACGTCTGCCATTGGCATATGACGCGTATAGTTTCCAGCTAAGTTTAGAACTTGGCTCAAAAAGCTTGCAAAGGTCTGTAGATGCAAAAATAAATGGAAAATACCTGGCGGTTGCATATGGCTGGGGTATGTCTCTCAACGCAAGAAAGCCAGCCTGTACCTGAAATGTATTTTCATAAGCATATAAGCTTATGGATGGGGTCATCATAAGCTTAACCTCATCTGTAGCACGCAAACTTATATTTAATGCTGGCTCCAACGTCCAATCATCTATTTCTATATCGTATTGTATTTGGTCACGAAAAAGAACATTGGTGCCGCCAGGGTTATATATAGGGAGTGAGTAGTTGCTTGTAGAGCTATTGGATGTTCGCAACAGTAAATCAAAATGATCTCTGTTAAAAGCAGATTGGTGAGTAAAAGTGGCTGTATTTCGGAGGTGGCCCCAGTCTGACCTTAGGCTTGCTTCAGTACCTAAAACATGTGTGTGCCCTCCCTGGTCAGATATGCCCGTATAGCCTGAGCCATGCGATGGAATAGAATTAATTAATTCTCGGGCAGCAAGACTCAATAAGTCAACATTCACATTTTTATGATGGTAGGATTGATAGGTATAGCCTGCACTTACCAATAAGCAATGGTTTTCAGAAAGGGGGGTATCTATAAAACCAGTAACGGAGGTGCGGCTCAAACGCTTAGGAGATTCATAATCATTTAAGCGGAAGGGGGTATTGCCAGCCCACATTATTCTAACATTATGCTTTCCTGGGTCCTCATTATTTAAAAACGATGCAGTAAAGCCAAGCCTGTTTTTGCCTGTTTGTTTTTGGGCAGCAATGCTGTAACGGTTATGGCTATACAGCGGAGTTACTGGTTTGCCTTCATAGTTGCTAAAATCTCTTGTTTGCCTGCTGATAAGCCCTGTCTGTACGCTTGCTACTATTCCTGTGTGGGCTTCCTGGTTTCTGCGTGTAGTAACCAGTACCAGGTGCTGCGCATTTAGCGCTCCGTTTAGCTGTACCAACGCATTTTGTACAATTGTTACTTCTTTAATATCATGTATGTTATACATATTCACATCATGTAACAGGCTACCGTCTATAACATAAATAAACGAGGCATGCGTGGCAAACCTACCATAAAACCATGCGCTTATAGCCTCGCTCAGGTTTGTAAAAGGCAGCTTTTCCAGGTCTTCGCCCTTAATGATAACATGTTGGGTTAGGTCTCTTCTAAGCTTTACACGACCAAGATCCAGGTAGGTAGAATCAGATTGGGCTTTAACTGACAGGCTTAGTATTACAATGAACAATATGGTGGTTACCAGTAAATAACAGTAGTATTTCATTAATAAGAGATGATGAAAGTAATTTTAGAAGTTTGTTATAGCCTAGAGGTATTAGCAAGATATAGATTGTGGATGTTTTACAGGGCTACTTTAAATCCTGCTGCATAATACTTACGCATGTTCATTAGCAGAGCCTGCTCATACAATAAGTTTTGGCTATGCAGGAAGAGGTCCAGAGGATACAAGCCCTTTACTTTTAACTGATAACCGACATACACGTTGGGTATGTAAAGGCCATGCTCTTTATGAACGGTTATGCCTGCACTACTATACTCTACAAGTTGAGTCTGATTGAAATGTGCGTGTAAATCCAAGCCGGCAGAGAAAGCTTTAAACCCAAAACGGTTTACCCAGCCTATGGTCCAAGGGTTTGTTTTGCTTCTTTCCATTTGTGACTGAACCCCGTAGGTGTTCATTTTTACTGAATTGCTGATAAAGGTTGCATTAAGTTGAGTTTGCCATTTAATACTAGTGTGTTGTGGTAAACTGAAGCTTAGCCCTGCCCAGCCGGCTACTACTATACCAGTTTCAACCTGGCAATTTCGCCTGGTTTTTATTAAAATAAGCTGCTGTGCACCAATGGCCCCATTGGCCTGGCCCAAAGCATTTTGCACAAGGGTTATTTCTTCAATGTCTTGAATAGGGTATGCATTTACATCCTGCACAAAAGAACCATCAATTACATAAGCCAGTGTAGCATTGTTTGTTAACACTCCATAAAACAAGGTGCTTATGGCTTCGCTTAAATTGGTGAAGTTTAGTTTTTCAAGGTCCTTTTATCGAAAGTGTTTGTGTCATTTCTTTTCTGAGCCTTACTCTGCCCAGGTCCAGTCGGGTAGAGTCTGATTGGGCATAGGCTGTAGACCCTATAGAGCTTGCCAGCAACAACAATAGGGTTACAGAACTCATGTATCAAAAAGAAGATAGCACAGACTGTATTGCCCTAAAGCGGCCTCTGTTTTAAAAAGCTGTTTTAGCTTTCTGCACAGTATTAGGTTGTTGCAAATTTATAGGCAATATTCAAATATAAATTTAATTCATAATAATTCTATGCAACTGATTAAATAAGTTGTGGTAATCTTCTTTTTAACTGTTTAGGCCTGCTATAAATAGTTGTAGTACTTGTGTAGTATGGTTTTTAAGTAAGGTATAAGCATTGGCTTGGGCCTCTTCTAAGGTACATGGGCCTGAAGTAATAGAGCTTGCATAGAGCAGACCAAGGTGATTTATTTGTTCTGGAGTGGCCTCCAGAATTCCGCAAAGTGCTGCAACGTGTATATGGTGTTCTTGTGCGGCTTTAGCTACTCCTTCCACCACCTTACCCTTCAGCGTTTGTGCATCCAGCTTACCTTCGCCGGTAATTACAAGGTTAACGGCTGGTAGTTGGTTTTTAAATTGGGTAAGTTCCATAACCAGGTCAATGCCGCGTTTGGGAGTTGCTTCGAAAAAGGCTAAGGCACAGGCACCTAGTCCGCCTGCTGCTCCGGCGCCTGGCTGTTGTTCTACAGTACTGCTAAAAGTATTATTAATTATGGCTGCCCATTGCTGCAGACCTTCGTCCAATAATTCAACTTCGGTAGGGCTGGCCCCTTTTTGCGGACCATATACATAAGCTGCTCCCTCCGGACCATACAAAGGATTGATTACATCGCAGGCCAGCCATACCTCTGGTAATGCAAGTGCATTAAACTGGCTATGGTCAATACTGTTTACTTTTATCAGATGCTCACCAGTGGGAGGAAGCTCATGGCCGGACCGGTCTAAAAAACGACAGCCTAAAGCAGCCATCATGCCCATACCTGCATCGTTAGTTGCACTACCACCAATGCATAAAATAATTCGTTTTACACCTTTATGTATAGCATTTAAAACAAGTTGGCCAGTGCCAAAGGTGCTGGTATGCATACAGTTTCTTTCATGGGGCTTTAACAGATGCAGGCCTGATGCTTCGGCCATTTCTATGTATGCTGTTGATGCATCTTGAGACAAGCCGTAACGGGCTTTTATTTTCCTGAAAAGCGGGTCGAATACTTCTACTTCTATGAAACCGCCTCCAGAGTGGTGAACGAGCACTTCTGCAGTACCTTCGCCACCATCGGCCAGAGGGTGCAGTATAACCTCAGCTCCTGGTACGACCCTAAAAATACCATCTCGCATAGCCTGGCATGCTTCAAAAGCAGAAAGAGAGTTTTTAAATTTATCGGGTGCCAGAATAATTTTCATAAGACCTTCTTTCGTATTTTACAATCCAGTATACGAAATAAAAAGAGGCTCTCAACATGGTTAAGAGCCTCTTTTTACTATAGTTGTGTTTGCATTACTTATCGGTTGTTACTTCTGTTGGCTTAGACCCTGCAAAGCCATAGTACACAATGTACAGGTAGCAAAGCAGAGGTATAATAAATGATAGCTGTATGCTGCCGGTAACATCTGCAAAATAGCCTTGCAGAGGAGGGATAATGGCACCACCAACAATGGCCATTACCAGTAATGATGATCCCTGGCTGGTATGAATACCTAAGCCTTTAATAGCAAGGGTAAATATGGTGGGGAACATAATGGAATTAAATAAGCCAATGGCAATCACTGCCCACAGGGCAACCTCTCCGGTTGCAAACATAGTTAGTAACAACAGGCCTATTACAGCAGAAGCAAAAATACCCAAGGTTCTACTAGGCATAAAGCTACCCAGTAAGAACAGGATAATATTACCTGCAATCAATCCAAAGGTAATCAGAGCGGTGTTAAGGTCGTAAAAGCTGTAAATTAAAGCAGAAGCTACCACTGTAATAATGCCCATGATAAGCAAGCGGTATATGTTGTTTCTGTACTGGGCAAGTGCCACTGCACCAAAAAAACGGCCCACCATGGCTCCACCCCAGAACAAGGCCAGGTAGTAACCACCTTCTGCTTCAGTAAGGCCTGCAATTTCGGGTAATTTAAAGAAGTTGATCAATGAGCTGCCAATAGCTACCTCACCACCCACGTACATAAAAATGCATACAATACCCAATACAAGGTGACGGTATTTAAGAGCGCCAGAGTCTGCCACTATTTTACCTTCGCCAGAAACATGAGGTAATTTTGCTGTTTTAATAATTATAGCCAGGAAAATAAGCGTAGCTGCCAGGGCCAGGTAGGGCATTTTTACACTATCTGCACCACTTGCCTGCATAGCACTGGCTGCTTCAAAAATAAGGTAGCCACCAATTACAGGTGCAATAGTAGTGCCCAGGGAGTTAAAAGCCTGGGTAAGGTTAAGTCGGCTGGATGCTGTTTCTGGAGCTCCCAAAATAGCTACGTAAGGGTTGGCAGCAATCTGCAGAATAGTAATACCAGAGGCCAGTACAAATAATGCCATCAGGAAAAATCCGTAGCTCTCCAGGCTGGCAGCAGGGTAAAAAAGGGCACAGCCTGCAGCCGCAACAACAAGGCCTACAATAATACCATTCTTATACCCGATCTTCATGATAGGATCGCCTTTAGTAATAGAAAACACGAAATACAATAAAGAAACAATAAAGTAGGCACCAAAAAATGCAGTCTGGATAAGCATAGCCTGCCAGTTCTGTAAAGTAAATACATCCTGTAGTTTAGGTATAAGGATGTCGTTCATACAGGTAATAAAGCCCCACATAAAAAATAACATGGTTACAATCATGAGGGGACCTGTAGTATTGGTGGTTGTGTGGGCCTGTGGAACGGTTTGGGTGTTCGTAGATATGCCAGCCATTGGTGATATTAGGTTGATAAAGGATAAATATTTTTGATCATTTTCTTAAAGATAGCTTAAACACTAAACATTTTACATAAAATCATAAAGTATTTTAAGAAAATGGCATATATATACCTATATCAAAATAGCATTTAAATAATTTACCTATTGCCCCCGAAGGGCAGACTGGATCATCATAAATTCCTGTATATTATTCATATCTACTATACCAATTAAACGATCGTTTGCTACTACAGGATAAATTGACTTTCGTTTCTGTACAGCTTCTGTGTATACCTTGTTAAGCTTGTGATGAGGATGAAGTATCTGAAGATTTGTATCCATGAGCTGGCTTACTGGTGTTTCACGCTGGTCATTTTTCATGGCTTCAAATATGGAAGCCTTTGTCATAATGCCTACAGGTCTTTCATTTTCAACAACCAGTAGGTCCTGGTCGGAGCCTGCCAATAATTTTTCTGCAGCTATGATGATGCTATCTTCCGGATGCAAAGTTATGTAATTAGTCATCATGGCTTCCTGCACCTGGTGGTCTTTGAGAAGTTCTGAGTGCTGTACCATAATATTTTCGCTACGGGCGCCAAAGTATACAAAAATGCCTATTAGTACGAGAAAGGGGTTGTAGAACAATCCTGCAAACACAAAAAAGATCGCAAAGATCTGCCCCAGGCTGGAGGCCATTTGCGTAGCCCTGAGCCTGCCCAGGCGCATGGCAAGGAGCGAGCGTAAAATTCGCCCTCCATCCATGGGGAAAGCAGGTATCGCATTAAATAGTACAAGCAATAAATTAACGGAGAACAAAGAAAACAAGAAGCCCTGCCAGGTGTTGACGCCTTCTATAAGATCGTCTGGGTTGATCTGGCGTACGGGGGTAAATATATACAACACTAATGCAATTACAACATTTACAGCCGGCCCTGCCACTGCTACCAGTAACTCCTGTTTAGGGTCTTCGGGTATGCGCTCAAGGCTGGCTACACCTCCTATAGGCAAAAGCGTTATTTTGCGGGTTTCAATACCAAACCGTCTTGCAGTAAGGGAGTGGCCCAGTTCATGTAGTACCACGCAAAAAAACAAAGCCAGTACAAAGCCTATTGTAATAAGGGTAGTTGTTGTATCGCTACCTCTCCTCATTTCGCGAAATACTATCCAACCAATCAGTAATAAGAATGTCCAATGTACTAATATCTGGATGCCGGCTATACGGCCTAGTCTCAATACGCCATTCATGCTAATGTAATTTGTTGTACATTACTAGTACTCTGTACAAATGGGTTTTGTTATGTATTAGAGCTTAAAATATTGCAACAAAAAAGCCCTGCCTGTTTTTATACAGCAGGGCTTTTTTGTTGCCAAAGGCAATTTGTAAATATGCTTGCTTATGTACGTTGGCTCATCAGGCTGGCAAAGGCTTCGGTAGGTACAGCACTTGAAAAGCCTTTGATAAGTGTTTCGCGCTCGGGAGTGTCTACCGAAGGAAGCACATATTTAAGAATCAAGGCTCTTTCTTTAGTAGATGATTGGTTAAGCATGTTTGAATATACTTTCTCTAACTCGCTTGGTGTGCACAGGGTAGCTAAGGCACGGGTAGTTTCGGTTTCTTCTTCCTGCATATATACCAGGTACATGGCTACAAAATCGCAAAGGTCCATATAAAACCGCCTGCCAAGTGTGGTTTTTTCGTCAGGCGAGTATTGGATAACCTGCAAACTGTATTCAAGTATATCCAGAGCTGACTCGGCTCTGCTGTACTTACGCGAGTCAGAAAAGGCAACGTCAGGAGCTCTTGACTTTAGTACAGGTAGTATAAAGGTTTCTTCCATGATACTGTGCCTGTGCAGAAAATCTACTACTTCCTCAAACTGATGCTGAAGTGCTTTTACTTCTATTGATTCATTATAATCTGTTTTACCTGCAGCCAGGGCAAGGTCAAACAGGGCTTTACGCAGGCCTTTATGTATTTTTACATAAAGATCCTCGGGGGAGAGGGTTTTCATTGGCGTAATATTTAGGTGGGTATCGTCTTTAGGTATGTAATCTTAGTGAATTACGTCATAAATATAACGAAATAAGTCATTTAAATGCAATTATTTTGCATGTAATGTTTAAATTAAATTTTGTATATTTTTATCGATTCCCTAAATAAGCCGGCCTGCCAGGGTTAAGCCCTAGAACCATTAGCCAAATCAGCCTTTCCGCTTTACAAGGCTGGCCGGCCTGAACCTGCCTGCAGACCAGGTATTATCTATAGAAACCTGCGCTACACCTTCCAGACCTAGCTCCAGCAGGGCATCCCAGCCTTTGTCGCGGTTAATATCCGTTTTTATTTTTGAAGTGCCCTTTGGGTACGATATCCAAAGCAAACCATCGTGTTTTACCTGTAAAAAAGCCAAGGGTGCCCACTGGTCTACTTCTGCTTTATTGTGTACAAACAAATGTACCATATCAAAAGAATGTGTTTGTTCCCCATTGGGTTTAGTATGTAGTTGATCGATTCCGGCCAGGCCTTCTAAATAGTTTTCCGGAGCCTGTAAGATGAGCGTTTTGTAGCCCGGTTTCCATTTCATTTTCTTTAATACTTCTTCCATGTTACTAATAATAATGTAGGTAATAGATAGGTTAAGCAGGCAGATATGTGCTGCTTATTTATTGCTCTCCCCAAACCAAAGGCAAAACATAATAAATATAAAGGGTTAATAACAACACTGACAGCAGGTTGAGCCAGAAGCCTGTTTTAGCCATATCTTTTATGCGAAAATACCCCGAACCAAACACTATGGCGTTTGGCGGGGTAGCCACTGGTAGCATAAAGGCACAGGATGCAGCCAGGCTGGTTGCTACCATTAGTCCATATGGGTGTACCCCAATAGCATCTGCTAAGGCTGCCATTACTGGCAAAATGACGGTAGCAGTAGCCACATTAGAGGTGATTTCAGTAAGGAAATTTACCAGTAAAACTACCACAAGCAACAGCAATATAAACTCGATTTCTTTTAACACAACCAGCTGTTGTCCTAACCAGGCAGCCAGGCCAGATTCCTTAAAACCTGCAGCAATAGCCAGACCACCGCCAAAAAGCAAAAGCAGGCCCCAGGGCAACTGTTTAGATACCTCCCAGTTAAGTAACTTATGAGTATCTGTATTGCTGGCCGGAACAATAAACATGCAGGTTGCTCCCACCAATGATATAATGGTATCATCCAGGCTGGGCAGAAAGCGATTAAGTAAAAAGGTGCGACTTACCCATGCCAGGGCGGTTAAACCAAAAATAAGCATTACTCTTTTTTCTTGTGTACTTATTTTACCCAGGGCTGCAAGCTCTGCTTTAATAGATGGGTTGCCTGCAGGTAAATGAGCAGCCCGTAATGGATAGGCGATACGGGTAAGGTAAAACCAGCACAAGAGCAGAAATATAGCAGAAAGAGGAGTGCCAAAAAGCATCCAGAGAGCAAAAGAAATATCTGCCTGGTATAGCTGCCTTACTACTGCCGCAAAAATGGCATTGGTTGGGGTGCCTACCAGTGTGGCTAGGCCACCTATGGATGCACCGTAGGCAATGCCTAGCATAAGGGCTTTACCGAAGTTTGTTGCGTTGCTGCCAGCGTTGCTTTGCGATTGACTTAACAGGTATTGAAGCTGGCTAACTACTGCAAGGCCTATTGGCAGCATCATCATGGCTGTGGCAGTGTTAGAGATCCACATGGATAAGAACCCCGTAGCGAGCATGAAACCCAGCACGATCATATGTACATTAGTACCTACTGCTGCAATAATATGCAAGGCTATGCGGCGGTGCAGGTTCCAGCGCTCCATAGCTAGGGCCATTACAAAGCCTCCAAGAAACAGGAATACTGTACTATCGCCATAGGCAGCCGTTGTAGGGCGGGCTGCCAAAGCACCAGATAATGGAAACAAAATAATTGGCAGGAGGGACGTAACTGGTATGGGTATAGCCTCTGTAATCCACCAGGCTGCAATCCATGCAGTGCAGGCCAGTATAGCCCGCCCTTGCTCGCCTACCTCTTGCGATGGCAAAAAAAGAATGATCAGAATAAAAAGAAGAGGACCTGTTAATAGCTTGACAGGTATCTTGTTTTTTTGAAAAGGCTCCGTTGCCGGTGAAGTTTTTTTTCTTTTATGTAAGTAAAGGCGCATACCTGGTTATTAAAGAAACCGGGAGGCTGTAAGTGCTTGTAGCGGTAGTATCGTTAATTATCCAGCATACAATAAAAAAGCCTTCCCAGGCAGGAAAGGCTTAAATTACTAATATCTTTTTTATTCTTTACAATTCAGTTAGCTGCACCTGTATTTGTAGCTGATTGGCGCATTGGCATGGCATCTATAGTAGAAAATAATTTGCGCTCATTAATAGGGCTTTTTCTGCGTAATTTCTCAGTACCGTCTTTACCGATAAGTACCACCGCAAACTTTTTAACATTCACATTGTGGTTGTTTCTGATCACTTCTACTTCGTGCGTATTAAGCTTTTTATGCTCAGGTCCATTGCCTGAGTTCTCAAAAATGCTGTATACAACAAGGTCTCTTTCTTTTAAACCATACGAATGCCTTTCCAGGATATCTATCTGTTGTTTATAATCATCGTTAGACGCATCTGGAGCAAAGATAAGAAGTACTCTGTCCTTCCAGAGGTGTTGTTTCTCCGAAAGAAAACCTGTTGCAAGTACAACAGATAAAAAACTGCCTAGTAAAAATATGGTAAATGTAAAAAGTTTCATGGCTGAATTGAAAAAACTATATAGTCTTTAACGCGGATACAGACCCTTTGGCTGTTAATTTTTAGGGATTATTACTGGTTGAAGCAGTATTAGTTGCATTTTAGTTAAAAAATGCTATAAAGTGATTTCTTAGTACTAAAGCTCGTTGCCGCAGTCCTTACAAAAGCGTGCGCCGGCCTCATGACCTTCGCTGTGGCAATTACTACAGATGCGAGTGCTGCTGGCTGCGCTTCGCTGCGAAATACCTGTAAGCTCGGCTGTTACAATACCGGTTGGTATGGCTATAATACCATACCCGAGTATCATTAAAAGTGAAGCTAAAAACTGGCCCAGGGGCGTAACGGGCGATATATCACCATAGCCTACTGTAGTAAGGGTAACAATAGCCCAATACATACTTGTAGGTATGCTGGTATAACCGTTTTCCGGGCCTTCTACTACATACATTACAGCTCCTACAATAATTACAATATTGATTACTGTAAACAGAAAAACAATAATTTTAGGGCGGCTTGCTTTTAAGGCCATTTTTAACTGATCGGCCTCTGTTACAAAATGTGTAAGCTTAAGTAGCCTGAAGGCTCTGAGCAGGCGGAGTGCTCTAACTACCGCAAAGTACTGGCTACCTACTACAAACAAGCTTAAGTATGTTGGCAGTATCGCCATAAAGTCTACCAGGCCATAAAAGCTGGTTATATACTTAAAAGGTTTTGGGGAAGAATAAATACGAAATATATATTCAATCGTAAAAAGAATAGTAAAAAACCATTCTAAAGGAACAATGATGCTGCCGTATCTTCTTGATATAGGCTGGCTGCTTTCCAGTAATACCAGCAATACGCTTAACAGAATTGCCCAGAGCAGCACCAAGTCAAACGTTCTGCCGGCAGGTGTTTCTGCCTCAAAAATAACAGTATATAATTGTTGCCTTACGCTTTGACTGGAAGTAGCTTTGCCCTTGTTGTTCATGAACACAGTAAATAGAATAAGTTGTATTATGCCATAGTATGCATAGCCTTACAGAAGATACGAAGTTTGTACAGGTCAAGGTAAAGCAAACGAGGAGAATCTGAGAAAAGGTTTTTTCGTATACTTTGTGCTGCCTTGTCGTAACACAAACAAAATGCTTTTTCCAAGTGCAGTTTACGTAGCATAGCCCAGGCTTTTACAAGGCTTGTTTGTGCTCCTAAGCCTTCCATCTTATACAAGCGGCATAGGTTATAAACACCCTGTTCGGTTTTATGCAGAAAGTCAGATGTTTTATCTAGGCCTGTGTGTACTACAGGGTTATCTATGTGGTATACGGGCAGGTTTCTTTTTTCTAATTGATAACCAAACTTGCTGTCTTCATGTCCATAAGTGTTAATGGTTTCGTCCAGCATAATGCTCATATATACCTTTTTCGGTATAAAAACATTATTAAACATAAAGCTTCGGTAAGGTTGGTTAGATCGTACAGATGCAACCTGCGATTCCCGGCAGGTACCGTAGGTCCAATGGAGCAGGTATGAGGCAGACTGCGGTGCCTTATCGTAAATGCGGCCACCACAAACTACCTGTTGTAGGGCAGCTGCTTTAAGATAGGTGGCTATAAAGTCTGGCTTTGGGATTGCTGCATCGCAATCAAGAAACAAAAGGTAAGTACCCTTGGCTTCGCTGGCCAGTTGGTTACGAATGGCAGAACGGCCAATGTTTACAGGTAGAATACTGTAATTTACTCCTGGTATTTTGTGGAGCTGTGTATTGTTCTGTAATACTTCTTCATGCGTAGAAGCATCATCAAAACATAGTATTTCAAAAGGGTAGGAGAGGTTTTGGGCCTGGTGGCTTAATTCCTGTACCAGGCTCGTTACCGTTTGGTTGTATATGGGAATAAGTATAGAGAGCAACCGTCTATTGGATATTACTAAAGGCGAAGGTTTCTTTAGATGAATCTAGTACACGGCCTTTTTCGCATTTCAATACTCTGCCTGGGTGCGTAGTAATAAATGTGTGGTTGTGTGTAGCCATAAGTATAGATGTTCCACTATGGGATATGGATACAAATATTTTCATGATCTCTTCAGATACTTCAGGGTCCAGGTTTCCTGTGGGCTCATCTGCAATGATCAGCATGGGCTCATTGATAAGTGCTCTTGCTATTACAACTCGCTGTTGCTCTCCGCCAGAAAGCTGGTGAGGCATTTTGCTGTCTACTGCTCCGAGGCCTACTTTCATTAATACCTCAGAAATACGTCTTTTCATCTTGCTCTTATCAGTCCAGCCAGTGGCCTTCATAACAAATAGCAGGTTTTCAGCAACTGTACGGTCGGCAAACAGCTGAAAATCCTGAAATATAATACCCATTTTCCTTCTTAACTTTGGTACCTGGCTGCGCTTTATGTTTCTAAGCTCTATACCGGCAACTTGTGCGCTGCCTTCGTGCAAATCCAGGTCTGCATAAAGGGTTTTTAAAAGTGAGCTTTTACCGCTGCCTGTACGCCCGATCAGGTACACGAATTCACCTTTATCTATGCTAAAGGTTACATCTGATAGTACAACTTTATCTTGCTGAACAATGCTTACATCCTTAACTTGAACTACAGGTTGCTGCGATGAAAAGGTCATATCTTACTAAAGGATTAGGGGTTGTAATTTGCCAAAAGGAATGGTGTTGATTACTTCTGTAAGTTCTGCTTCCTTTCCTTCCAGGCCATATTTTTCCAGGTTTTTTAAGGGTCTGTCGGCTCTGAAGTAGGCGATGAGAACAAAGTTCTCATCGCGCAACTGTATATAATCTGGTATTTTAGCTTTGCCTTTTACTTTTATGATGTACATAGTCTGTGCTTGGTTTGCTGTATCAACCAGAGAGGCTCCGGTTTGTTTAGCCATTTACCTTGCGGTAATCTGCCAGGAACTTCTCAAGGCCAGAGTCAGTAAGAGGGTGCTTTAGCAAGCCTGTAATAACATTAAGAGGGCAGGTAGCAACATCGGCTCCTGCTTCAGCACACTGAATGAGGTGCGGCGTGTGGCGAATAGAAGCAGCAAGTACTTCGGTCTCAAACTGGTAATTGCTGAAAATGTGTACAATCTGCTCGATCAGTTCAATACCATTGTGCCCGATATCATCAAGGCGGCCCAGGAAAGGAGATACATAGCTAGCACCGGCTTTTGCAGCAAGCAGTGCCTGGCCAGCGGTAAATACTAAAGTACAGTTGGTACGTATGCCTTTATCGCTAAAGTATTTGATTGCTTTTACGCCATCGCGAAGCATAGGTACTTTTACAACAATTTTAGGGTCTATCTCTGCAAGTTCTTCGCCTTCTCTGATAATTTCATTGTAGTCAATAGCAATAACTTCTGCACTAACGTTAGCATCTACAATGTCGCAAATAGCCTTGTAATGTGCAAAGATATTGTCTTTGCCACGTATGCCTTCTTTGGCCATTAGCGAAGGGTTAGTAGTTACGCCATCCAGTACACCTAATTCATAGGCTTCACGGATTTCGTTAAGGTTAGCAGTATCAATAAAGAATTTCATGATAGTATATATATGTTTTGTTGCAGATGGCGCTGCTTTTTAAGCAGGCATAACCGAGGGTAAAGCTAGCTAATTAATTAATAAATTGCTATACAAATAAGTCACAAGCTTTTTAGTAAGCTTCTTTTGAGACAAAGGCAACCTGGTTTTTACACCATAGCCTATACCTTTCAGGTTAAAAAAGAAAAGTAAAACAGGTTAATACCTATATAACACAAAATGCCTGCAAGGTTAATTACTTACAGGCATTTTATATGGTTTTAAATAGCTGGTACTGCTTTAGTACTTACAAAGATAGTACAGATGATGAGTTTGCCTTTTCGGCTGGCAGGCTTAGGTTGGGTATGTGTACAATTAAACGGCTCCCTTTATTTTTACCGTTGCACTCAATATTTACCTGCCCTTTATGTAGTTCCACAAGCGTTTTTACAATAGATAAGCCTAAGCCTGTAGAAGCCTCGCCACCAGTTGGTACAGCACTTAACCTGGTAAATTTTTTAAAAGCATTTACTTTATCTTCTTTGCTAAAGCCTGGCCCCTCGTCCTTAACTTCAACACACAGTCCTGCATGGTTTGCTTTTACAAATACCTCTATGGTTTTACCCAGTGGAGAGTACTTTATTGCATTACTAACCAGGTTGTCAAGTACCTCGCTGATCCATTCTTTATCAATATAGGCAGGGGCGCTTATATCTGTATGTAAAAGTAATTGCTGGTTTTTTTCGTGTGCTCTGAATTTATTATGCTCAATTACTTCCTGTGCCAGTTGGCTGGCATCAACATGTTGAAGATCAAGTGATATCTGGTTGTTTTCAATTTCTGACAGTTTAACCATCTTGTCGATCAAAGAGATCATTTTAGAAGTAGAGTCTTTGATCATCCCTGTCATTTTCTGCATTACCTCCGGGTCCTGCTGTTTATTGATCAGGTCAGAAAGGGTCTGTATGTTAAACAGAGGGTTCTTCAGATCGTGTGCAGCGATGTGCATAATTTCACTTTTAGCCCTTGCTGCTTTGATGGATGAGATCCTGATCTCCATTTCGTCCATCACTATAGCAGCCAGATCCTGCAGCATGGCTTTATCGTTTTCAGTAAACTCTCTTGGCTTTTTATCTACAATGCATACTGTGCCTATATTATAGCCATCATGAGTAATTATAGGAGCACCTGCATAAAATTTTAACCCAAATGATCCAGCTACCAAGGGGTTTGCTACCAGGCAAGGTTCATTAGAGGCGTTTGAAAATACCGTAGGTTCATTGTTTAAAACAGCTAAAGAACATAAGCTTACGCCACGTTCCACGTACTGTATGCCAGGCATACCAACATTGGCTTTAAAAAATACTTGCTCTTTATCAACCAAAGAAACCAAAGCAATGGGCGTATTAAACATCTTAACAGCAAGTGATGCTATTCTGTTAAAGGCACCCTCAGGTGGCGTATCCAGGATTTCATATCGCTTTAAAACGCTTAAGCGCTCATCGTCATTTTCAGGAATAATCGGGATAGCAAATGTGTTCTTCACGCTAAGTGGGTTAATTAAAAAATGATTACAGCAGCCTGTAAACCTAATAAAATTTTATAACAATATAAAGTGCTTGTAACTTTAATTAATACAAAATGTGTTGATAATGAGTTTTTTGTGCCAGATGCTGATTTGTATCTGTGATTTGAACGGTAAATGGTTTGGAGGGTTGGTTTACTGTGCCATAATATGCCAGTAATTTTTTGGTAAGTAAAGGTAAAGATAAAAGAGCATAACAAATGCACTCTATAGCGAGGTAATACTTCAGAAAATATAGATTGGAATAAAGAGAGAAGAAAAAAAATGGCAAACCAAACATCGCACCGCTCAACCACCTACCCTTGCTGCCTTCCGACCCTGGGGGAGTTCAGCAGGAGCTGGTCGTGCTGATTTGCCGATGCAAAGATACCTAAAAAGATATTTATCCCAAGAATAGGCACTAATTTTTTTGAAAAAGCTGCAAGTTGATCGTTTTGAACAGCTGATGTAATAGTGTGAGGCTTTCTGCACCTGTATATTTTGTAATAGGTTTATAGGTAGATTTATTTTTTATATGCTGAAAATATATTACTTGTTCAATGCAAAATTTTAGCTGAGTATAAGTACATTAGGAGCTTGTATGCCTGCTATGATAAATGGTTAATTTACCATGGCTTAGGTCTTACTTTGATATCCTTAAATAAAACAGTTTTGATAAAAGCGTTACTTTCTTTTTTATGCCTTTTTGTGATGGGCTATTGTGTTAAAGCCACTAATTATGAACCGGCTTATATTATTCTTAAACAGGATACACTGCATGGATTTATAGACAGAACTGCAGAAGTTGAGCTTAGTAAAAAAGTACTGTTTAAAAAGGACCTATCTGCTACTGTGCCGGTGCAATACAGCCCGCAGGAGTTGTCTGAAATACGTTTCAAAAGTGATAGCGTAGTTTTTGAAGCAGTAGAGGCTGAAATAAGAATAGGGGCTGATATTTACAAAACGATGCGCTTTGCCAAGCTGATGCTGAAAGGTTATACAAATCTATATAAGCTTTATCTGCCAGTTGAAGAGCGGAATGTTTCTGTGTTCACAAACAATATATATGTGTATGTAGTAAAGAAAGAAGAAAAGTTTTTCACTATTGCAGAATATGAGAATAAGGTAGATAACCTCTACAGAGTAGATAAGCGATACCAGCGTGTGCTAAGCTACATTTTCAGCGATTGTAATCAACCAGAAGTTAAGCGAAAACTGACAAAAATGATAGAGCAATTAAGGCTAATAGACAAGGAAATAATTGCTATTATATCCGTTTACAATGCTTGCAAGGCTCCGGGAGCCAGCGAGTACATATTAAAATATAAAGTTTTACCCATTGTAAAGCATGGTATTGATGCTTCACATGTCAGGCTATTGACGTTTCCTTATGCTTATGTAGCTTCGAGCAATGGTTTTGGTGCAGGTTATTTTTGGGATATAATACGCCCCGAATTTAGCACGCGCTTTTCTTCTCAGGTGGGTATATATTATCAATACCTTACTGCTGCTTATCAATCCAGTATCATAATAAACGAACCTGTGGAGCATATTTTTATGCATAGTTTAAAAGTACCCTTTTGGGGACAGTACAATTTTAATAATAATTTAAAAGCAAAGTATCAGCCTTATATCAACCTGGGAATAACAAATGAGTTGCTAGGAAGGCTTCCCATTATTAACCTCCATGCCGGTGCTGGTATCTATACAGGAAAAGTAAGGTGTGCTGTTTCGTTTGAAAATGCCGGGGCGTATGCGGGGTATAAGATGAATACAGTGTTATTCTCTATAGGCTACCGTTTGGATAAAAATTAATTTAACTCTTCTGCCTGCTTATTTCATATTTATGAGGTCTCTATTGGTTTTGTTTTGTTTGTTTTGGGCTACAAATATAGCGCAGGGGGCAAATTTTGAGCCTGCTTACATAATTCTTGATAAGGATACCCTGCATGGTTACATTGATCGAACCGATGAAGTGGCCTTAAGTAAGCGCGTTTGCTTTACACAAAATCTGTTAGGTACTATAGTGCATTGCTACAGTCCTTTTGAGATAAAACGGTTTGGTTTTAAAAACGATAACCTTGCTTTTGAAGCAGTAGAGGTAGAAATAAGAAAAGATGACATTACAGTAAAAGCTATGCGTTTTGCAAAAGTTGTTCTTTTAGGATATACCCAGTTGTATAAATTACAACTACCTATTGAAGAACAATCTGCACGTTTCAACATAGATAATACCTTTTTATATATCTTAAATAAAGATAATATATTTTATACCCTGGGACAATACGAGGTGATTTCTGAAAATGGTTATAGTTTAAAAAAGCGATATATCGGTGTTTTGAATTATGTTTTTAGCGATTGTCCACAGGTTAAGACATTACTCTCTGAGCTTAATTTTAATGATAAAGAGATCCTGTATGCAGTAACAGCATATAATACATGTATTAGACCAAAAGAAAGTACAGTCCTTTTGTCTTATGAAGTCAAGCCAATTCTGAAACATGGGGTTGAGGTTTCTTATGGTAAGCTTATGGATAGAAACCATTATTTTATAACAAATAGTAATGTTGTTTCTACAGGGTATTTCTGGGATTTGATGAAGCCAGACCTTTCTACAAAAATATCGACCATGTTTGGAGTCAATTACCAGTATATTCACTATAAAATAAAAGAGGGATACATGAAGGTGCATAGTATAAGGGTGCCTTTTATACTACAGGCCAATCTTGCAAACTCGCTAAAAGCCCATAAACAGCCTTTTGTAAGCGCAGGCTTAACGGCACTATTTACCCCCAACAACAATATTGGCTATGTAAACTTTATGCCAATGCCGAATATTGGCTTTGGTGTGTATGCCGGCAATATGCGTTATGCTGCTTTACTTGAAAATGAAGGGTTTAGTTTAAAGGCTACAAAATTTGTAAGTCTTTCGCTTGCCTACAGGCTGGATAGGTAACAGGTATAGTTTGAAATACACATTAAATTTGCCTTACACAAACTCTTGTGCTACTTTTGCACATGGCAGAACAGATTCTTATCCTCGATTTTGGTTCGCAGTATACGCAGTTAATTGCCCGCCGTGTGCGTGAGCTTAATGTATATTGTGAAATTCATCCCTTCAATAACATTCCTGAATTAACGCCTGATATTAAAGGAGTGATCCTTTCCGGAAGTCCTTGTTCGGTGCGTGATGCAGAATATCCTAATCCTGAACTGGGCTCAATCAGGGGGCAGGTTCCTGTATTGGGTGTATGCTACGGAGCCCAGCTTATGGCAAAGCAGGGTGGAGGCGAAGTATTACCTTCTAAAATACGTGAGTATGGCCGGGCACGCCTTAGCCATATACATCGCGAAAGCCGCCTGTTGCACGATTTAACTGAAAATTCTCAGGTTTGGATGTCGCATAGTGATACTATTTCTACGGTATCAGATGATTATGAAGTAATTGCCGGCACAGATTCAGTGAGGGTAGCCGCCTATAAAGTACGTGGCGAAGATACCTATGGTATACAGTTCCACCCGGAAGTAACCCACTCGATAGAGGGTAAAACGGTGCTTAAAAACTTTGTAGTGGATATTTGCGGATGCTCCCGCGACTGGACACCCCTTTCATTTATCGAAAGTACAGTAGAAGAACTTCAGCAAAAGCTAGGAAATGATAAGGTTGTACTAGGCCTTTCGGGTGGTGTAGATTCTTCTGTAGCAGCCATGCTGATCCACCAGGCTATTGGGCCTAACCTGTATTGCATTTTTGTAGACAACGGCCTGCTTCGTAAAGATGAGTTCGAGCAGGTTCTGCTATCTTATAAAAACATGGGCCTTAACGTAAAAGGAGTAGATGCGAAAGACCGTTTCTACTCTGCACTGGCAGGTTTAAGCGACCCTGAGGCTAAACGTAAGGCCATTGGTAAAGTATTTATTGATGTATTTGATACTGAAGCGCATAGCATTACTGATGTTAAGTGGCTGGCACAAGGCACAATTTACCCGGATGTAATTGAGTCTGTTTCGGTAAAAGGCCCTTCTGCTACTATAAAATCGCACCACAACGTGGGCGGCTTACCTGCTTACATGAAGCTTAAGGTTGTTGAGCCTCTTAACACCTTGTTTAAGGACGAAGTACGCCTGGTAGGCGGTGCTTTAGGTTTAGCGCCAGAAATATTAGGCCGCCATCCTTTTCCGGGACCTGGCTTGGCAATCCGTATTTTAGGTGATATTACACCCGAAAAAGTTGATATGCTCCAGCAGGTAGATGCCATCTTTATCAATGGCTTAAAAGATAAAGGCCTGTACGATATGGTTTGGCAGGCAGGTGCTATTTTATTACCTGTACAATCGGTAGGCGTAATGGGCGATGAGCGTACCTACGAAAAGGTGGTGGCGCTTAGAGCCGTATCCAGTGTAGATGGCATGACAGCCGACTGGGTGCACCTTCCTTATGATTTCCTGGCAGACGTATCGAACGAGATCATTAACAAGGTAAAAGGTGTAAACCGCGTAGTATACGACATTAGTTCTAAACCACCGGCAACCATCGAATGGGAATAACAAAAAAGCGGCTTATCTACACGGTAAGCCGCTTTTTTGTTTAAAAAGGCAATGCTAATTAGTAACCGGTTTGCTGTTTCTTTCCTGTATGTCTCGAAGCGCAGTATGTAGCAGGGCTTTTAAAGAAGGGTTTTCAAGATCACTTACTTGCCTTACTTTATAGTGTCTGTATAATTTGCCGGTACCCTCCAAAATCTGCTCCGGATCGTTTAATTGAGTGCCGTAGCTAAAGCCAAGCACAATATGTTTGGTGTATATGCCAATCCAGCTAAAATGTTCAGACATTTTTTTCTCGCCAATTCCATAGCCAATGGTCTTTTGCTTAACCCAGGGTACCTCTACCACATCTGGATATACCTCTGCTATAAGTTGACGGGTGGCTATAATAAGTTCTCCTATTTCAGGGCTGCAGTTTTCTAAAATCGGGTAAATGTTTTCGGTAGTCATTAGTAACAAGTAAGGTGGTGCCAGACTAATTGTATTTCTGGTGCAAGAATGGAGCAACTTCTTTTTAGAGGCCCCTGTATTGGGCTATAGAGCCACCGCCTAGGTAAAAAACGGGCACAAATACCAGGGCCAGTTCTGTAAGCGAAAGAGCAGAGAGCAGGCCTGCAAATACAGACGGTGGAGTAGCTTGTACCGAAATTTCGTTTCCGCTTACTGAAACCTGTGCACCAATAAAAGCAGATTTACCAACAATGATACTTTTCTTGCCAAGGCCAAACAGTTTGTAGGAGTACTCTGCGGAGAACTCTTTTTTTAGGATGTCTGCTAACTCAGTAGGGGTAGGAAGTGCTTTTGTGGTTGTAATTTTCATAGTGCATGCTTTAGAGGAGCAAGATACTATTAAATACGAATGAAAGGGCAAAAGTAGTCTGCGAAATCAGAAATTGTAGTATAAAAGCCAGCTTAAAGCAGGCAAAGTTAGTATTTAGCGTATTTTACAAAATTTAATACATTTTTGGCTTCCCTCGTGCTTCTGGTTAATTCTCTTATAAAGAGCTTGCCTTTTATCTTCTTAGTGTGCAAAAGATTAGCCTTGCTTTATTTAGTTATACATATAAAGGGTATAATAAGCTAACCAGGCAGTTGGCTGACATTAGTTGCAAGTAGGTAAAGCTCTTAGTAAACATAATAGCCAAAGGTGATGATTGTTTATTTTAAACTTTCAGTATTTATTGAAAGTTTAAAATATAGTCGTATATTTACAGCATCAGATGTAAGGGTTGAAAGAAAGTGAGACAGAAAAAAAAATTTGCTAACATGTTTCATAATTTATTGAAAGTACAGAATGTAAAAAAAATAGTTAAATGAATATGTCATCAAAAATCAGTTCCGGTAAAGATGCCTTTCAATTAGCAAGACCCTTAAAACTTGTTGAGGTTAAGCATATGCAGTTGCATAGTTGGGGCTATATGGTTTGTAATGTATTGATAGCATTATTGCTTACTGCCTTGTTTGGCATTTCGCTGAAAGGTTTTGCCGGCCTTTTGGCTATAGAAGCTGCTGTGCAGATGCTGCTTATGGCGGGTACAGGCTGGGTGCTCCTGATATTCTTTGCCTTTTTGCGCCTTTCTTTCCCTATGGCCCTGGCATATACTAATCTATTAGGTAAGCTTATGGTAGTGGGCCTGTTGGTTCTGGTGCCTTCAATGCTGCTGCATTTTGTATTTAACCTGCAATATATCAGTATCCCTGTGCTTAGTGTGTTTGGTAGCAGCAGCCTTATGTTGTATCTGCATTATACTATTTGCAAATACCTGCAACTACCCCATTACTGGACTATGTACTGGTTTGTGCTGTTACAGGGTGGTGCTGTAACCTGGACTTTGTATTTCTACTTCTAACCTTTCATTATATGGACACTCTAAAGAAAATACCTATCCGCTATATTGGTGAGCTTCACCACGTAAGGCTTATTAATTTCTCGGTAGAGAAAGAAGAAGTGTTACCCTTGTTGCCCGCTGGCATACAGCCAAGAGACTACAAAGGCAGGGCACTAATATCTATGGTAAATGTAAAGCTGAGTAGTATGAGGCCAGACTTCTTACCTAAGTCCTTAGGTTTTAATTACCAACACATAGGTTTCCGTTTACTGATTGATGATGCCGCCTATAGCCAGGGGCAGCAAAAGGGTATTTACTTTATAAAATCATTTACAGAAAATGCACTGGTGGCCCTAGGAGGGAAATTGTTTACCAACTATAAGCTCGAAAAAGCACATATTATTGATGCTTTTGAAGGGTTTAGTCTGCACAAGGGCAATGCATTTTTGCGCTATAGGCTAACTGCAAAACCAACCTACCCGCTAGAAGAAGGTTTAAAAGATAATGTTGCTTCTGTGGACAGGGCCTATTCGTTTATTGGCAATCAGCTAATGAAAGTGCAGATAATGCGCGAAAGCTGGCCCGTACGCTGGATTGGGTGCGAAGATTTTGAAACCACTTTTTTTGAAACTGCCCGCCTGGAAGGAGCCTTTGAGGTATGTGGTACTATACCCTATGAGTGGTTGCCACCTCAACCTGTGCTGCCATGCGCATAGCGATAATAGGTGCAAACGTCCAGATTGGTAATGCCCAGGCATATTATATTTAGCAAGCACTGCCCGGTGCTGATATGTTAGCCTGTGTAAGCAGCCTTAGCGAAAGGCAAATAAGCAACTTTGCTACAGCCCGGCAATTACTTAAAAGAGGTTTGCAATCTATAACCGCCTTTTTTACGCAGGAGCTATTTTCTAAGCCTGCTTTTACTGTAACCTTCAATCTTTTACCCAACACTATAACCTATCGAGATGAAAACTACTAATCCTTATGATGATAGCAGAGCACAATATGCTATAGTACTGGCCTGTAGTGTTTGCATTGCTCTGTTGCTTTTTAATACCTTTCTGAGCACACAACTATTGCAGGAGTATGGTGTAGGCATTTTTTTGTTTACACCATTTAGTATGGGCCTTGTTAGTAGCCTTTTTTTGAACTACAGACAAGCATATCCTTTAAAAAAAACCATTATGGTAGGTGTGTGGAGTATACTTATAGGCTCGGGTATGCTCGTGTTGGTAGCGCTGGAGGGTGTAATCTGTGTGCTAATGGCATTACCACTGTTTCTGCTTTTTGGTTTGATAGGTTCCCTGGCTGGTTTTTGGGTACTTAAAATGCTTCGCAAACGGCATAGGTTACCTATTATGTTTACAGCCATACTTATTAACCCATTGTTCTTGCTGGCAGAGCATGTGCTGGAAAATAAAGGTATACCAGCTCCCAGGCAGGTAGAAACTAAACTCCTGGTACATGCTCCACCTCAAGCTGTATGGCAGCATTTAACCGGTTTAAACAATTACCGGTTTACAAGTCCTCTGTTTAAAGCAGGCATTACATATCCCACAAAAACCGAATTGATTGCGAATGAAAAGGGCTGCTTTTTACGCTGCAATTATACAAACGGAGTAATAGATATGCCATTGTCAACCCTTGAGCAGAACACTGAGCTTTCGTTTAGCCTGAGCGATACCCCAGCCCCTATGAAAGAACTAACCTTGTATAATGATTTTCATGCGCCACATCTGCATGGCTACTTTATGGTAGACAAGGGGAGCATTCAACTTATTGCCCAGCCAGGCAACAAAACCCTGCTGGTAGCTACCACCACGTACAGGCATAATATTAAACCCGAGCCTTACTGGCATCTTTGGTCAGATGGATTATTAGACCAGGTACATACAGAAGTACTAAGTACAATCAAATCTAAAGCAGAAGCAATATGAACCAGACTTTATCACAAATTGATGTTCGTTCAAAAATCTTTAATAAGCTGGCACACCAGTTTTGGCTGGCAGATCTTGTTTCATTTGGCTTCATTCGCTATTGGCGTAAGTATGGTTACAAGCTCCTTGATGTTAAAAAAGGAATGACAATATGCGATGCCATGTGTGGACAGGGGCATTTATGGCCCTCATTGCTGGATAGTCTTGGGCATAAAGGCAAAGTAATGGCAGTAGATTTATCTGCCGAAATGTTGTTGGAGGCAACCAAACGCAAATCAGAGCAGGTAATAGTGTTAAATGAAGACTTTTTGCAAAATAGTATTCCTGCCCAAAGCATTGATAGAGTAATATGCACCTTTGGTATCAAAACCTTGCAAGAAGAAGAGCTAAGCGGGTTTATGCGCCAGTTAGCTCGAATTTTGAAACCGGGTGGTAAGTTTGTTCTTGTGGAGCTACATGTACCCACTAACAGTATTGTTGATTTTTGCTGGCGGGCTTATATGGGTTTTGTGTGCATGCTTGTAGCATTGGTTACAGGAGAGATTTATAACTTAATTTATTACCTGGCTTGTTATACAGATACGTTTAGTAGTAACCACCACCTCAAAAACACTTTTCTCACATCTTGTTTCAAAACAAAAGTAAGCAGGCATTGCCTAGGGAGCATATTGGTAATTCGTGGCCAGAAGCAAGTTATTGAGGTTTAGCAGGCGTTTAGTGTAAAAGTGATAAATTACCTCTTAAATTGCGTGTACATACAGTTTTTTTGAAATAATGATTTGTTCTTGCCATATTGTGCCGCCAAAGCATAATAGCCTAAAGCTTTATACTTTATTATAAACACTTCTTTTACTTCACTGGTTGTACACCTATGAAAAAAATGCATACATCGCATCTCAAATTAAATAAGCTTGCCCAGGCACTGGCCTTAACCGGTGTTCTGGTAATGTCGGTAAGCCTGCAAAGCTGTAACCGTGCCTCACAGGAGAATGGTACTACATCTGCGCGTCTGGAGGCAGATCCGAACAATGGTGATATACAGCTGGCCGAAGGTTTTAGCGCCCTGGTGGTGGCAGATACTATAGGCCGTGCCCGCCACTTGGTAGTACACGAAAACGGGGATATTTATGTAGCCATGAGCCGGCTGGAAAACGGGGGAGGAATAGTAGCCCTGCGCGATACCAATAACGATGGCCGTGCTGATATCATCAGGCGTTTTGGCGAGTATCCGGGTACAGGTATAGGCATTAAAGATGGCTATTTGTACTTTGCGCCAGATTCTATGATTATGCGCTACCGTTTGGCCAGTGGCGAATTGCTACCCCAGCCAAATGCCGAGGTTATTGCCAGTGGGTTAGTTTCGCAAAGACAGCACGCCTCCAAACCCTTTGTATTTGATGGGCAGGGTAATTTATATGTAACCATTGGCGCCCCTTCCAATGCCTGCCAGGAGGTAGATCGTACACCTGGGTCTAAAGGTATGGATCCATGTCCGTTGCTTGATACTACAGGTGGTATATGGCGCTTTAACGCAACCCGTACTAACCAGACCCAGCAAGATGGGCAGCGCTATGCTACTGGTATTCGTAATGCAGTGGCTATACACTGGAATACAGCTAACAATCAACTTTATGCTGTGCAGCATGGGCGCGACCAGTTAAACCAGATGTGGCCCGATCTTTATACTGCCGAGCAAAACGCTGAGCTTCCGGCAGAAGAGTTTTTGCTGGTGCGCGAAGGTTCAGACTTTGGCTGGCCTTATTGCTTTTTTGATACCAAGCAAAATAAGAAAGTGCTCGGCCCTGAGTATGGTGGAGATGGACAGAAAACAGGCCGGTGCGAAGGGGTAGATCAGCCGATCCTGGCTTTTCCGGCACATTGGGCGCCTAACGATTTGCTTTTCTATACAGGTAATATGTTTCCGGAGCGGTACCGCAATGGCGCTTTTATTGCCTTTCATGGGTCATGGAACAGGGCTCCTTTGCAGCAACGTGGCTATTTTGTAGCCTTTGTGCCTTTTGATGGCGATAAGCCATCGGGCGAATGGGAAGTATTTGCCGAAGGCTTTGCAGGTGGAGAAACAGTACAAACGCCTCGCGATGCTGTGTACAGACCTATGGGGCTGGCACAAGGACCGGATGGTTCACTCTATATTTCAGATTCTCAGAAAGGCCGTATCTGGAGGGTAGTACATAACAATGCCCTGGCTGCCACAGGCACCAAAGGCACATTACGATTAGCCGCCAAATAATAGCATCGATATAAAATTGCTTTACTATATTCACGACTTTATGGACCAATTGTCCGTAAAGTCGTTTTTAATTTAAACCTTAATATATGCATACTTCTTTTTACACATTTACAGCCAGGGCCTTATGCGTAGCCATGTTTGCAGGTGTAGTTGCCTGTGGAGGTAACACCCGCGAAACACGTAACGAGTCGCAACCTGTAGCTGCAACAACCGAAACGGCTTCACGCCCTGCCGAGAATGTTTCAACACCAGAGCTGTCTAAAGGCAAGCAGGTATATGAGCAATATTGTCTGGCTTGTCACCAAGCCAATGGTGAAGGAGTACCTGGACTATATCCACCCATTGCAGAGTCGGAGTGGGTGCAGGGCGATAAGCAACGCCTGATCGGGGTAATTGTAAATGGGCTGGAAGGACCCATAGAAGTAAGAGGCGAAACATATAACCAGGCCATGCCACCTCATGGTTTTTTAAGCAATGAGCAAATTGCCGGTGTTGCTTCGTATATTCGCCAGAATTTTGGCAACCAGGCACCACTTGTAACACCCGATGAGGTAGAAGCAGTGCGGGCAGCCCAGTAACAGATAATTTTCCGTACATGAAAAAGTATAGTATAGCACTGGTTTTGTTTTTGGTAGCCAGTGTACAGGTAATGGGCCAAAATCTGTATTTTGGCAATTACCGTAAACCAGCCCTGCTGGTTGAGTTGGAAATGCTGCAGGTAGAAAAACTTGCCAATACCACTTTAAAATTAGAAGCCTTAGGCTTTTCTATTGCCTATACCGAGTATCATCCTACTACGCCATTGGATGTAATTGTATTTGCAGTTACCCGCCAGGAAGGGATACATTTTGGCTTTCTGACAGACTTTGGCAAACAGCCTAACCTGGAAGAGGCTCCCATTGTATTGATTAGCCCTTCCAGTGAGCCTGCACCAAGAGTTGTAGCAGCAAACCTGCGGGAGTTTCTCAGCCTGGTTGTGGCTGTAAAACAAGCTGATGGCCTGGTATACATTAATAGTATTGAAGACGAAAGCCGAATTAAAGAAGCAATACAAACCACCCGTATAACCAGCGATATACACCAGCAGGAGTTAAAAAACCTGTTACGTGAGTTCAGGAAGTTAGGTATTGAAGAAAGGAGTGGAGTATATACTTATATGCAGGAAGTACGCAGGCAGCGCAATAGTCAGACCCTTATTCCTACTGTAGATGAAATGGGTATCCACTATCCTGGGCTGGGGTATGAAGAGCTCATGGAGTTTGATTATCGCAAGAGCTCACCCAGGGCAGTGCGTAAGTTTTTAACAGCAGCCAACAAAGCTTCGCGCCTTAAGTTCTATCGAGAAGCCACCCATTATTATGTATTGTCCAAAGGGTATGATGAGTGGGTAAGGCGCAGCATGTTGCCCTTTATGGAAACCGACGGACTACAAAGAGAAAAGAGACTTCTTGAACAAAAGTACTAACGCGTATATTGAAAAAGAGAGCCCTGCCAGATAATCTGCCAGGGTTTTTTATTACCGTAAATCGTGGTAGAGCTTTTTGATTTTAAAAGGCGACATCCCAGCATGGTATGCACATAACAAAGCTATATTAAGCAGCTGTTGCCGTACAATTCCTTTTTGTTCAAACCTCCGGGCAGAAGTAACAACCGGCATATTCAGCTTTACAAAAGCCCCCATTTTGCGAAGGTTTTTTTGTATTTCATAATCTTCCATAATGGGCAATACCGGAAATCCGCCAGCCTCTACAAATGCTTCTTTCCTAACAAACAAAGCCTGGTCACCATAGGTAAACAAGCGGTGGTTAATACGTGAACATGCCGAATACAAATTATAGAGCCAATTATCAATGTCAAACTTCAGGTAGAAGCTACCTGCCAGAACACCAGGTGTTTTCATGGTTTCATATACAGCAGCCAAGCCAAGGGGAGGTAGTTGGGAGTCGGCATGCAGAAAAAGAAGTACTTCGCCTTTTGCTTCCTGTGCCCCTTTGTTCATTTGTTTTGCCCTGCCTTTGGACGAGTGGTAAAGTTTAACTGTAGGATGTTGTGTAACAAGAGGTATTGTCTGGTCATTGCTACCACCGTCTACTACAATAATTTCACACTCCAATCCCTGTGCTAATAGTAATGATAAGGTGTGACATATATTTTTTTCTTCGTTAAGGGTAGGTACAATTACACTAATCATTGAATTTGCCGGATGTATACCGTAATCAGTACGTAAACCCTAAAAGGGGAGATGTTGCAGAGTGCCTGTTTCATTATATATTTCTCTCCCTATTTTTATGTTTAAGCATTAAAGCTGTAATAGTTGTAAATAAACAAAATACTTAGTGCTACATAAACCATATTCATTTATTTTAGCTCTAAAATGCCTGTATAAATAAAGTAAGTTGGAAACATTTCTGGAAGAGTATGGATACCTGGCCGTTGTAGCCGGAACGTTTATAGAAGGAGAAGCAGCCTTGCTGGCCGGTGCATTTATGGCTAACCAAGGGTATCTAACCTTTGTGGGTGTAGTATTGGCAGCCATGGCAGGCAGCCAGATTACCGATTGGATGTATTTTTTATTGGGTCGTACCAAAGGTACACAGTTGCTAAACAAACGTCCGGCCTGGAAGCAGAAAACGCTCAAAGTAAACCAGTTTGTTGAGAAGTACCCCATCGCTATACTTTTTCTGTATCGCTTTATGTATGGTTTTCGTACGGTAATTCCCCTGGTAATTGGCTTAAGTTCTATATCTGTATGGCGCTTCTGGCTAATCGGAATGTTGGGTACCATTTGCTGGTCATTAAGTTTTGCAACCCTGGGGTTTTGGCTAGGCAAAGCTGTAGACCAATACCTTGCACAACTCAACACGTACAAATGGCCCCTGTTGGTTGGTGCTGCTGTATTGGTAGCTTTTATTGCCTGGGGTATCAATTGGAAAAAACGTAAAACCGCAGCCGTTGAGTATGACAGAATATGACGTATTGGTAATAGGAGCAGGTGCGGCAGGCCTGATGGCTGCCCGCGAGTTGAGCGCTGCTGGCAAAAACGTGCTTGTGCTGGAGGCCCGCAACAGAATTGGAGGCAGAGTTTATACATTACCGGAAGGTGAGTTCTCAATACCAGTTGAGGGAGGGGCAGAGTTTGTACATGGAAACCTGGAATTAACCAGTACTTTTTTACAGAAAGCAGGTATAGCACTGCAGGCTATGGATGCTACTACCTATGAAATACGACAGGGAGAGCTTCTGCACAATAATGAGTTTATGGAAGATATTGGGGTATTGGTTCAAAAGATGAATACCCTTACCGAAGATATACCCTTTTCCCAATTTCTTGAGATGCATTTTGCCGATCAGAAATACCGCAGCCTGGTAGAGTCGGCCATAAAGTTTGCAGAAGGGTATGATGCTGGCGATACCCATAAGTTAAGTTCTATTGCCTTGCGCGAAGAGTGGAATACCAGCGAAGATATTACTGATTATTTTGTAGAAGGTGGATATGGAGGCTTAATGCAATTCTTAGCCAAAGAGGTAACACAGGCAGGAGGAGAAATTAAACTTTCGGTAGTGGTAAAAGAAATAAACTGGCAAGCCGGTAGGGTAGAAGTGGTAGCTGAGCAGGCAGAAACATTTGCTGCACCTGCCTGCATTATAACAGTGCCCTTAGGAGTTTTGCAATCTGCACCCGAAAACAGAGGAAGTATTTCTTTTAATCCGGCACTACAGCAACACGGGCAGGCTATACAAGCAATGGGCTTTGGGGCAGTAATAAAAATGCTGCTGGAGTTTAATGCTCCCTTCTGGCATGATGAAGCCGCAAAGCTGCAAGGTGTACGGCAAATGGAGGGTGTAGGCTTTATATTTTCTGATGCAACCGTTCCTACCTGGTGGACCCGACTGCCAGATACAACACCTCTGTTAACGGGCTGGTTAGCTGGCCCGCAGGCAGAAGAACTCAAAGAACTCAGTGATGAAGCATTGCTGCGGCTGGGCCTGGATTCGCTTGCAGAGTTATTTACAACCAGTACCGTCTGGCTGGAAAAGCAACTAATTAAGTACCGGGTTTTTAACTGGCCTAAAGATCCTTTTGCTTGTGGTGCATATAGTTACCCAACCTTAGATGCTCTAAATGCAATAAATGTATTAAGTACGCCAATAGAAAATACATTGTATTTTGCCGGGGAGGCAATCTATAAAGGCCCTGCACAAGGTACTGTAGATGCTGCCCTTGATAGTGGCAGAATGGCTGCACGCCATTTTTTAGGTGCCTGATTTTTGTACACCCTTACTATAAAAGGGCTTAGGTAGTATCGCCTAAGCCCTTTTATAGTAAGGCTTATTCTTGCCTGAGGCTTTTAACAGGGTTGGCCAAAGCAGTTTTAACAGACTGATAACTAACCGTAAGCACGGCAATTAATACAGCGCAGCCACCTGCCAGCAGAAAAACCTCAATACCAATTGGTGCAGGGTATGCGAAATTTGCTAACCAGTGCCGTATACCAAACCATGCCAATGGGGAAGCCAGTACAAAAGCAAGCAGAACAAGTTTAAGAAAGTCTTTGGAAAGCAGTAGGGTTATGCTGGCTGTTGTAGCACCCAATACCTTACGAATTCCAATTTCTTTACTGCGCTGTATAGTAGCGTAAGCAGCCAGGCCAAATAAACCCAGGCAGGCAATAAGGATGGCAAGGCTTGAAAACACCAGAAAGATAGTAGCCAGGCGCTCTTCTTTTTTATACAACCTGTTAAAATCTTCATCCAGAAAGAAGTGTGCCATAGGGTATCCATTAAAAAAATGCTTCCAGGTTAACTCCAGATGCGCCAGGGTCGCGCTCACATCCTGGCTACGGGTACGGATAGCAAATAACTGAAATACCTGTGGATTAAGATCAAATACAACCGGGTTGATCTTTTCCTGGAGCCCATGCTGGTGATAATCTTTTACAACACCAATCACTATACCTTCTGGTTGGCCAGAGGGAGAGTTTATTCGTTTACCAATTGCATTTTCCGGGTCGCCCCAACCAAAAGCCCTGAGTGATGCTTCATTGATGATCAGTGCATTATCGCCATCAGTGCGGTGCTCTGCATCATAATTACGACCCGCCAGAAGCTGGAGCCCAAGAGTCGGTATAAAATCATGGTCAATAGATAGATACTCCACATCCAGGCCCTGGTTGCTGGCACGGCCCTCAGGGAAAACAATCTGACCTCTCCACCCGCTCCGGCCAGGTACAGCATAGGTTGCAGCAACCTGGGTAATGTTAGGGTGCTTCAATAATTCATTTTTAATTGACTGGTATTGGCCTGTACGTACAGCCCAGGGACCTTTGCGTGCGTCTAGTACCAGAACCTGCTCCTTATTAAAGCCCAGGGTCTTATTTTGCATATACCTGAGCTGGCTCCACACTACCAGGGTACCTACAATAAGCAGGCACGATATAGCAAATTGCATTACCACCAAAGTTTGCCTCAACCGTAAGCCACCTGTACCTTTTTTCCCGATACCCTTTAATGCCTGAGTAGGCTTAAAAGAAGAAAGCACCACTGCCGGATAAAGCCCTGCAAGTACAGCCACCAGTAGCAAGATGCTGCACATGGCCACAAGTAATACTGGCGAGGTAAAGTGGCTTATGGTAAATTGTTTATCGGTAAGGTTATTAAACAAGGGCAATGCCATATGCATAACAATAAGAGCCATAGCCAGTGCCAGTATACAGGTTAATGCCGACTCGCACATAAACTGGGCTACCAGGCTGCTTTGTTGAGAGCCAACAACTTTGCGTATGCCTACTTCTTTAGCGCGTTCTGCAGACCTTGCTGTTGTAACATTTATAAAGTTGATACAAGCTATCAGTAAAATTATTAAGCCAATAGCACCCAGTAGGTAAACATAGGTAATATCGCTGGATGGCCCGAGGCCACTACCGCGGTTGCTATTCAGGTAAACATCTTTGATAGATTCCAGGCTTAGCTCATATCGGTAGCCCATTTCTTTAAGTTGTGCACCTACATGCTCCATAGGCATATTTTTAATTTTTGAAGCAAAAGCTGCCGCATCTGTACCTTGTTTAAGCAGAAGGTAATTAAACTGGTTTATATTAGTCCAGCCCTCGGTAGGGTTGTAACCTGGATCAATGGCTTTTATAGTGGCCATAGAAGCCAGCATATCAAATTGTATATGAGAGTGCTTTGGCACCTCTATAACCCCTGTAATAGTAAAGGGTATTGTATCGCCTAGAATCAGCGTTTTGCCCACTACATTTTCTGAGTTAAACAACTTCTTAGCCAAGCCAGGTGTAACCAGCAGGGTATAGGGTTCAAGTAAGGCAGAGGCAGGGTTTCCATAAAGTACCGGAAACGAAAAAAGATTTAAGAAGTGCTCATCAGCATACAATAGCTTATCGTAATAAAACTGGCCTTCGTGTTTTATTGCCAAGGCCGGCCATCCCCGCATGTTTGTAACCGCTTCTACTTCCGGGTAATCAGATCGAAGCCTTTCTCCCACGGGCCATCCATTTGTATTAAAGTAATTTGGCTCACCATCAGAAGGGTACATGTCGCTGGCTACACGAAACAGCCGGTCAGCCTTGCTATGAAAACGATCATAACTAAGTTCATCCTGCACGTAGGCAAATATAAGCAGGCAGGCGGCCAGGCCTACCGCAAGGCCTGCGATATTAATAAAAGAATAGGTTCTATGCCTCAGTAAATTTCGGTAGGCTATTTTAAAGTAGTTGCTGTACATATTAATCCTGTTTGATGCATGTATAGCATTAGCAAAACGCTTACCTGACTATAATGCCCTTATTTTAAAGCAAGGAGCCATCTTTTCCCTGAAGTCTTGTTCAGAGTGATACAAACAGGTGTCCAATTCCGGACATAATCATCAATTCATCTGCACTATAATACACCTGCTTTCCTGTATAGTAAAAAGCTTTGCTATAATCCGGTAAAGCAAGATAAAATTCTGTTAAGCGGTTTTCTCTATTGGGTTATTACAGAAAGTTATGGTATTGTAATACAGTGCAGTAGCGCAGTGAGGTAGCTGTGGGTGAGGAAAGGTGTTGTTGGTTTTATACAATTTTCTTTATGTATGTTTTGTAGCCCCCTGTGTTATCTTTTTGTAAAGATTTTACTTTTATAAGGCTTGGTATCTGTATAACAATAAACAACTTCTATCTTTGTAATAATCTGTAGCATATCACAAAACCTTTAAAAACAAGCAAATAGGCTCGTTTTTAAAGAGCCTGAGGTAATATGCTGCACATAATTTTCATTACAGTAAGTAACGAAAATTACATCTTACTAACAAGGATTATTAGCACTTCATAGCTTGTAATATATTGGCTATCAATTGCTTGGGCTTTAAATATTACTAATTTCTTATTATTCATTTTGCATGAAAAAAAATCTACTTCTTCTGGTGTGGTTCTGGTTGTATGCGGTGGTGGTATGGGGACAGGCAGCGCCTCCTTCTAACCTCACTGGCAAAGAGTTGCGTGGTTGGTACCTGGAAAACTGGTATAAAGGAAAGCATGTACAGTTAGGATACAATGGTGCTACGGGCGCTCGCGGGCGCATGTATAACTTTATCGATAATAATCCCGATCAGAACAAATTATCCTGCGTTTACGGTGGCTACCAGGTTAACTGGACCTACGGTGGTACTGGTACCGATCCAGGGTCGATCAATTGTGAGCATATTGTACCGCAAAGCTTTTTTTCTAGCGGAGCGGAGCCAATGAAATCAGATCTGCATCATCTTTTACCCTCTTACCCAAACTGGAATTCTACCCGTAGTAATTTTCCTTTTGATGAGATTGATGATGCTGATACTGAAAAATGGATGGTAAATACAACTGCTTCTACCAGTATTCCTGCTTCCAATGTCATAGATACATACAGCGAATATACCTCTAAAGGGGGCCGGCGTTTTGAACCCCGCGAAGATATAAAAGGTGATATTGCAAGGGCAATTTTTTATTTCTATACCATGTACGAGGATAACAACCAGGTAACACAGCCTATAAGTGCAGTTGGTAAAATAGATGTATTGTTTCAATGGCACTTGCAGGACCCCGTAGATGCTAAAGAACGTGAGCGAAACAACAGGGTAGAGCAATACCAGAAAAGCCGTAATCCTTATATAGACTTTCCAGAAACGGTAGCCCTTGCCTGGGGGTTTGCAGCTCCTTGTTCTGATGTTCCGCCTTTGCAGATAACCGCTTTTTCTGCTAACTCAATAGCTGCAACTGCTACTTCATTGCAATGGAAGCCAGGTGGAGGAGACTCGCGCCTGATTGTATTAAGAGAAGGTAGTGCAGCCCAGTTTGAGCCAGATGCTGTACGGTATACTGCCAATACTAATTTTGCAGAGGCACAGGAAATTGTTGCTGGTTTTAAGGCTGTTCATACTACCGGAGGATCTGCAACCCAGGTTAGTGGTTTAAAGCCATCTACTACCTATTATGCAAAGGCATTTGAATATTGCTCTGGTGGTGGCGGAAGTGCTTACCTACTTTCTGAAGCGCCAGAACTAAGCTTTACTACAGCCAACTTGCTGGATGCACCCACGCTTGCGGCATCGGGCATAGCTGTAGACAACGTAAAATACCGCACTTTAACCCTCCACTGGACACGCGGAAATGGCGAATACAGGGTTGTTAAAGTAAATACTACCAATAGCTTCACAAATCCTGAAAATGGCAGCCAACCAATTGCCAATACAAGCTATACAGGAGGAGAGCAGGTAGTGTATAATGGCAATGATGATGATGAGGTGAGCATAAGCGGCCTTACGCCGGGTACAACCTATTTTATAAAGATATGGGAATACAACAACTCAGGTATATATACCCGTTATTTTAACAGTGCCGATGAGCCTTTTATTACGGCTACCAATGCATTATCACCCTTTTTGGAAGATTTTGAAACCGGAACAAAAGGTGCTTACGCTTTAGGAACTGTAAATGCAACTACAGGCCAGTGGCAACTCTTTGATGCACTGATTGGTAACCTGGCAGCAGATAAGTTTAATGATACCAGAAGCGTTCGTATGCGCAACGAAGGTTATATACAGATGATGTTTGATAAGGTGGATGGTGTAGGGGCTGTACGTGTGCATCATGCGGTGTATGGAACCGAAACAGGCGGACGCTGGAAATTGCAAATATCTACTGACAATGGAGCAAGCTGGCAAGACCAGGGTGCGCCTGTAAGCAGCGGACTGGAGTTGGAAGAAGCTGTATTTACAGTGAATAAGTCTGGCCCTATCCGCCTGCGGATCCAGAAGTTGACAGGTGGTAACCGTCTTAATATTGACGATATCATTATGGATAACTTTACTGATGTTGTTACACACCTACCAGCTGCTGTAAAAGGTGGTAAACTGCTGGAAGTATATCCAAACCCGGGTGCTGGTGCTATTCGTATAGAAGCAGCTGGTGCCGAGCACACAAATTATACAGTAAAACTACTTCGTATGGATGGCAAGCAATTGGTAAATGCTAGTGGAAGCCTGCCATTGGTTACTGAGCAGCTGAATATGCATATGCAAAGCACCCAGGCAGGTATGTATATACTGCAGGTAGCGGCAAACGGGCAGGTACAAAACATAAAACTAATCAGACAGTAAACCTGATTTAGATAATAATAAAGGGGCTCTCTGCATAGCGGTGAGCCCCTTTATTGTATAAACTTCTTATATTATTCTTTGGCAGGATCCTCTTCCTTTTTTTCAAGCTCTATAAACAATTCATGGCCTGCTCTTGGGGCAATAGAGTTATAAGCAGTTTCAAAAGTATGAAAGGTAAAGTAAGGTTCAAAAAGCCGGCGGTATTCTTCTGCATTTCCTCCAAAAGGAGGGCCTTCACTTTCAAAATGCCGGTTAAATAAAACTCCAGCCAGTTTGCCACCGGGAGCTAATAGCTCAAACATTTTTTGTGCGTAGCTGGGCCGCAAATCAGGAGTGAGGGCGCAGAAAAAGGTTTGTTCCAGTATTAAGTCGAACTGGCCTTCCAGTTCAAAAAAGTCACCGTGGAGCAGCCTGATGCAGCCTTCGTACCGAGGCACTAGTTGCTGTTTAAGTGTGTTGATGATAGTAGGCGAAAGGTCTATAAGGGTAACCTGCCTGAAATCTTTTTGCAGCAGGTACTCTGCTTCATAGGCATTGCCACAGCCAGGAATAAGAATACGCAGGTTATTATCCGTTAGGGTATCAATATAATTTGTAAGTGGAGGAGAAGCTGCTCCAATATCCCAGCCGGTTTGTCCCTTCTGGTAGCGCTGTTCCCAAAAATTTTGATCCAGTTGCATATGCAATTTCGATGGTGATAACCAAATGTAGTAAATAATTAAGAAGCTGCACAGCAGGCCGCTAACAAAGTGCCAATGCTTACGTTTTGTATTTAGCTTTGTAAAAGGGTTGCATGCAAGGCATTATTATTGCATTTTTACAGCCTGATGGCAGTGTTTTATCTGCTTAATGTTTTAATTCATTTAAACTGTCTTTATATGCCCAACAGCTATTCTAAAGCGCTTGTTTTTTTTCTCCTGTTCATTTCGGCACCACTTTTTGCACAGGTAGACAGGGCTTTCCAGGAAAAGTTTAATTATGGTAAAACGCAGCTTAGTCAAAAAAACTGGGATGCTGCCCGTGCTGCTTTCAGAGAGTTGATGGTTAACGGTGCACAGCACCCTTTTTCTGAATATGCGCACTATTACTCAGGAATATCAGCTTTTCATAAAGGTGATCATAAAGAAACAGCACAGTTGATGCGACAGCTTATAGATCGTTACCCGGATTGGCACGAGCGTGAAGAAGCACAATATTTATTGGGGCTGGCTGAATTTGAAAATAAAAACCCCTCTATGGCGCTGGAAAGCTTTAGCCGATTGGAAAGCCGCCCTCTGCGTGATAAAGCAGAGCAGGCCAGCCGTTATTACCTATCATCAGTCACTAACCTGGATGAATTAAAGAGGTTGTATAACCAGCATCCTCGTAATGAAATAGTAGCCGAGAACCTGGCTAACCGCTTGTTTTATGCGCAGCAGGATCCGCAGAACAAGGCTTTGTTTGAGCGACTGGTGCGTGAGCACAGGTTGGAGAGCAAATTTAGAAACCGCAGGCAAACCAAGGATAGCTATAAGGTTGCCGCTTTGCTGCCTTTTCATTACAGGGAATTAAACACATCTGTTCCCACCCGTAGTAACCAATTTGTACTTGACTTATACCAGGGCATGTTGCTGGCAAAAGAAGACCTGCAGAATGAGGGCATAAATATTAACCTGTTTGCTTACGATACAGAGCGGGAGCCAGAAAAGCTTACCCGCTTGGTAGGGCAACCCGAACTTAGAGGAATGGATCTTATAATAGGTCCGGTATATGCAACCGGAGCTCCAATTGTGGCAGATTTTGCAGCACGTACACGCACCGTTTCTGTAAACCCTCTTTCCAATAATCTTAGTCTTGCAGAAAACAATCCTTATATGCTGTTAGCAGAGCCTTCTGTAGAAACACAGGCCAGGCAAGCAGCGCGGTTCGCTGCCAGGGAGTTTCAGCAGCGTAGAGCTGTGATTATTTATGAGGGCACTACTCGCGACTCTTTAATGGCCATAGAATATAGAAAAGCACTTCGTGAAAATGGAGTGGAAGCTCCTGTTTTCAGGCAGATCCAGAAGGGTAATGCTGCAGCATTGCGCTCTTTAATTGCCAATACTTCTTTTGACCAGGTAGGGCATGTGTTTGTAAGCAGTGCAGACCCTGCAATAGGTAGTGCACTAATTTCTGCTTTGGCGCAGAAACAAGCCTTTTTACCCATTGTTACTAGGGCAGAGTTGCTACAAAACACTTCTGCAGTAACGTTTGAGCAATGGCAGCGCCACCAGGCGCACTTTATCTATCCAAATTATGTAGATACAGAAAAGCCGGCAGTACGTGAGTTCAATAACCGATTTGCACAACTTACCAATATGGTTCCCTCTGTGTATGCTTACCAGGGTTACGATCTGTTAATGCATTTTGGCAGGGCTTTGCATACCTATGGGCCTACCTTTCAAAATGATTTGCGAAATGCTGGCTACCAGCCTGGTATAACCTTGCATGGGTATAACTACAGCAATGCAAGTGATAACCAATATGTACCTATTGTAAGAATTGTTGACAGTCAGTTGCAGGTTGTAAATCCTTTATAAAAAGGTTTGTTTCCAGATAACCAGCTCAGTAACAAATAACAGAAGTAAAATCAGCATGGTATCCTGATGATTGTTGCTCAGGGACCTTAGTTTAAAAATAACAACTAGTATATAGAATATGAATCATAGTGAAAGCCATAGCCTTTTTACAAGGGCACAAAATTTTATACCCGGGGGAGTTAACTCACCAGTGCGCGCATTTCGTGCAGTAGGCGGAAACCCTGTTTTTATCAAATCCGCACAGGGGGCTTATATGTTTGATGAAGACGGCAATAAATACATTGAGCTTATCAACTCCTGGGGGCCCATGATCCTGGGGCATGCCCATCCCATGATTGTGGAGGCAGTACGTGAAGCGGCACTAGGTTCTTTATCGTATGGTGCTCCAACCCGCAGAGAGGTAGAAATTGCTGAGCTTATTATAGATATGGTTCCCTCTGTGGAAAAAGTAAGAATGGTAAACTCTGGTACAGAAGCTACAATGTCGGCTATTCGTGCGGCAAGAGGATATACTGGTAAGGAAAAGATTATTAAGTTTGAGGGATGCTATCATGGCCATGGCGATTCGTTTTTGATTGCTGCAGGAAGCGGAGCCATTACCCTTGGATATCCCGATAGCCCTGGTGTTACACAAGGTGTAGCAAACGATACCTTAACAGCGCCATACAATGATCTGGAAGCCGTTCAAACATTGGTAGATGCAAACCAAGGTAAAATTGCTGCAATTATTATTGAGCCTGTGCCTGGCAATATGGGTTTAGCTTTGCCAAAACCTGGTTTTCTGGAAGGTTTGCGTCAGCTTTGTGATGCCCACAACATTGTGCTTATTTTTGATGAAGTAATGACAGGGTTTCGACTGGCAAAAGGAGGAGCGCAGGAATTGCTGGGAGTAAGGCCAGACATGACAACACTTGGTAAAATTATTGGTGGAGGTATGCCAGTGGGAGCCTATGGCGGACGTAAAGAAATTATGGATTGCATAGCTCCAGCCGGCCCGGTATACCAGGCAGGTACGCTTTCGGGAAACCCTGTGGCTATGGCAGCCGGACTTACCATGCTGCGTTACCTCAACGAAAATACAGATGTTTACACCAAGCTTGAGCAAGTAACCACCCGTATTGTTGAAGGCATACGCCAGCATCTCTCTGAACTTGGTATGGATTATACTATAAACCAACTGGGTTCTATGTATACATTGTTTTTTACGAACCAGGAGGTTGTTAATTTTGAAACTGCAAAGAGCTCCAATTTAAAGGCCTTTGCTACCTATTTTCAGGCTATGCTTGAACAAGGCGTTTACCTGGCACCTTCTCAGTTCGAAAGTCTTTTTCTATCTACGGCACTTTCTGAAGAGGACATTAACCACATTATACAAGCTAACCGCAAGGCCCTGGGGGCAGTAGCGGAGCATATACATGCTGGTTAGGTATTGCCTGAATATAATAAAAAGGGGCTGTATGCATACAGCCCCTTT
>FPIC01007102.1_pt1 | contig 85592 bp, 63 predicted proteins | sample 1504481 | NCBI WGS metagenome assembly FPIC01 (sample SAMEA4475357, study PRJEB15587) | soil metagenome | biome: Soil; feature: Field | place: India | collected 2015-03-11 | depth 0 m
GGCCTACTATGCCGATGCCTATATGCCGGTTACAAACCAGTTTTATTTGCAGGATAGGAATGTTATTTATGCTAATAACGAAGGCCCCGGCTTTTTAGTAGCCCCATATCCTGTTGGAGATGTGTTTTTGAATGTACGCATTAAGCGTGCTCTTATTTCTCTTAAAATGCAGAATGTAAATCAAGGGCTAATGGCCAATGGATATTACGTTACACCTTTTTACCCGGGGCAAAGGCGCATATTTGAATTTCGGGTACGCTGGAGTTTCTTTGATTAATTATTAGATTAAAATGCTTAAGCTTAAATTACCTACAGATCCTCGTTGGGTTGATATTGCCCAGAAAAATATTGAAGATATATTGATTGATCATGCCTTTTGTGAACAAAAGGCTGCCTCAAGTGGAATTTCGCTGATAGTACTGTACCCCGATCGCGAAAAGCTGGTAGACGTGCTAACCGAAGTTGTAGCAGAAGAGTGGAGCCATTTTGAACGCGTATTGGCTGAGCTTAAAAAGCGGGGCTTTAAGCTTGGTGCATCCCGAAAAGATGAATACGTAATTGAGTTGTCGCGCCACGAGCGCAAGGGAGGCTCAAGAGAAAGGCAGCTTATGGACAAACTTCTTATCAATGCTTTGATAGAAGCCCGTAGCTGCGAGCGTTTCAAACTGCTGTCACAAGAAATAGCAGACCCAGACCTGAAGAAGTTTTACTATGAGCTTATGGTATCTGAAGCAAATCATTTTATGGTGTTTGTAGAGCTTGCCAAAGAGTACATGGACGCTAAAATTGTGGATGAGCGCCTCAATGAGTTGCTTGAAGCCGAAGCAGAAATAATTAAAAACCTGGAAATACGGCCCGACCGTGTGCATTAATATGTGCTACATAAAGGTAGGTATAGATATATAAGCCAAGTAACTAAACAAATTTTATCCCTGAGGGTTCTTTTCTAAAAAAGAACCCTCAATCTTTTTTACCTAAATGGTAAGATAGCCATATATTTGACCTTTGTTAATTGCCAACCCAATCCGTTAGAACATTAACAATACTTTCACCTTAAGCATTAAACCCTAATCATGTCAGTACTTAATCTGCTTAGGCCTCACATAAAAAATCTTGTGCCGTACTCTAGCGCACGCGATGAATATAAAGGCAGCGAAGGCGTTTTTTTAGATGCCAACGAAAATCCTTTCGGGTCTGTAACATCAGATCCCTATAACCGGTATCCTGATCCCTATCAACATAAGGTAAAAGAAAAGCTGGCGCATATTAAAGGAGTACATCCGGAGCAGATATTTTTAGGAAATGGGAGTGATGAGGCTATTGAATTACTTTACAGAGCCTTTTGCAGACCAGGAGTAGATAACGTGATACTGTTGCCACCTACCTATGGCATGTATGAGGTTAGTGCTAACATAAATGATGTAGAGGTTATTAAAGTACCCCTCACATCAGACTACCAGATTGATACTGAAGCAGTGCTACAGGCTGTAAATGCCAATACCAGGCTTTTGTTTATTTGCGCGCCTAATAACCCAACGGCAAACCTGCCTCAGCAGGAAGAAGTGCTAAAGCTGCTTAGAGAGTTTAAAGGTGTGGTAATTGTAGATGAAGCCTATATTGATTTTTGCCCTGAAGCTACCTTTGTTTCCAGGCTGGCAGAGTTTCCGCACTTGGTGGTAATGCAAACCTTTTCAAAAGCGTGGGGGCTGGCTGCTTTACGCTTAGGTATGGCCTTTGCATCGCCAGAGCTTATAGCAGTACTTAACAAAATTAAGCCTCCCTACAACATAAGTGCTCCTACACAGCAACTGGCCCTGGAGGCACTACAGCAGGAAGAAGCTAAAAACAGTATGGTAGCACAGATCCTGGAGCAGCGAGGTTACCTTGCTCAGGCCCTGGCTGCGTTGGATACAGTAGAGCATGTTTACCCATCAGATGCTAATTTTATATTGGTGCGGGTTAAAGACGCTGCCGCTTTGTTTAATTACCTGATAGATCATAAAATTATTGTACGCGACCGTTCGCGTGTTACTCGTTGCGAGGGGTGTTTGCGCATTACAGTAGGCACCGCAGCTGAAAATGAAGCACTTCTGCAGGCCATAAAGGCATACCAGATAGCATCTGTATAACTTATTTTAATACCAGAAGATGAAAAAAGTACTTTTTATAGACCGTGACGGTACTATAATCATAGAGCCTAAAACAGATTTCCAGATAGACTCCCTGGAGAAGCTTGAGTTTTTACCCAAAGCAATTGTAAACCTCCATAAAATAGCCACTGAGCTTGATTATGAACTGGTAATGGTTACCAACCAGGATGGCCTGGGTACAGACTCTTTCCCTGAAGATACCTTCTGGCCTGCCCATAATAAAATGATGAAGACCCTGGAAGGGGAAGGTATATACTTTGCTGCCATCCACATTGACAGGAGCTTTGAACATGAAGGCCTGGCTACGCGAAAGCCAGGGATAGGTATGCTTAGCCAATACTTAACGGACGAGTACGACCTTGCTAACTCTTATGTGGTAGGCGATAGGCTTACTGATGTAAAACTAGCGCATAACCTGGGTGCTAAAGCAATACTGCTGGCAGAAGCAGCCCCTGCAGATCTGGAAGTGGCATTAACTACCTTCGACTGGGAGGAAATATACCGATTTCTGAAACTACCAGCTCGCACTGCCAGTGTTACCCGTACAACGCACGAAACCGACATACAGATAGAACTTAACCTGGATGGAACCGGCAAAGCCCGGATTGCCACAGGCCTTGGCTTTTTTGACCATATGCTAGAGCAAGTAGCAAAGCACTCTGGCGCAGATTTAAGTATACAGGTAAAAGGAGATTTGCACATAGATGAGCACCATACTATTGAAGATACCGCACTGGCTCTTGGCGAAGCATTTGCCAAAGCTATTGGTGACAAAAGAGGTATAAACCGGTATGGTTTTCTTCTGCCGATGGATGAAACCCTGGCTCAGGTTGCTTTGGATTTTTCGGGGCGTAACTGGCTTATGTGGGAGGCAGAGTTCAAAAGAGAAAAAATAGGGGATATGCCTACTGAAATGTTCTATCATTTCTTTAAGTCATTTACCGATACGGCTCGTTGTAACCTCAATATTAAGGTAGAAGGCGATAATGAGCATCATAAAATTGAAGCCATTTTTAAAGCATTTGCCAAGTCAATTAAAATGGCTGTAACCCGCGATATCAACCAATTACAAAGCCTGCCCAGCACTAAGGGAGTTTTATAATTTGGATAGTCTTTTTGATGTAATTGTCGTATATTAAAAATGTTTGGCCCAGGTACAGTCTTTAAATAGTGCTGTGCCTGGCTTTTTCTATACAGGCATACTTTATAAAAGATGTTAAACGAAGCGCTTTTTCGGCAAATAGCTACACAGAAAAGCAGGGTTGTTTTTGAGTATTCACCTAAAGCAAAAAAACTGCTTTACGTAAGCCAGGGTGTTAATGATATATGGGGCTTTGACCCTGGGCAAGACACAGGCACTCTTACTCCTGATCGATTAGTAAGTATTATCCACCCCAGCGATTTGCCTTATCTTAAAAGGGTGGTAAAAAAAGTTATTGAAAGTGAACGGTGCCAGGAAGCAGAGTTCAGGCTAGTCCTTTCTGCTCATCAAACCAAGTGGGTGCAGGTAGATTTTTATCCTTTGGACCACCATTTGTCAAGCCATGGCTTAACCCTGGGCGGGGTGTTAAAAGATATTACTATTGCTAAAAAAAATCATTTACACCTGCTTGATGTAAATGAACGAAAGAACATGGCGCTCCAGATATTGGGCCATGATTTGAGAAATCCTTTGGCAGCGATAGAAGCTGCTTCATTTTTATTGCAAAGAAGCTGGGAAGCAAACGACAGGTCCAATATTGATTTTTTTATAGCCTCCATAAAGCACGCCTGCCAGAAGTCTCAGAACCTCATCCGTAATGTAATTACCTCAGAACTGCTGGAAAGTAAGGAAGTTTCACCACTTAAAGTTCGTTTCGATTTAGTAAACCGTGTACAAGGGTTGGTTGATTTGTATAAACTAGCCGATGGAGTAGGAAAAAAGACCATCCATGTTAACATGCCGGAATCCTTATTTGTAGAAGCCGATGAGGTTAAGCTAATGCTATGTATTGAAAACCTGATTTCCAACGCATTAAAGTTTACAAAAGATGATGGCAACATTTTTATAAGGTTGGCCTGTGATGGTAGCGAGCTGGTAATAGAAGTAGCAGATGATGGGGTAGGTATTCCGGAGGAGCAGCAGGAGTTTATATTTGATAAGTTTACTATAGCTGCCCGTAAAGGGCTGCATGGGCAGGAATCTTTAGGCTTAGGGCTACACATTATTAAAAAGCTTGTTCAATTACACGATGGAAAAATAAGGTTTACATCGCATGAAACAGGTACTACCTTTACAATCATTATTCCTCAATAGCGCTATATATTAGTTTTGGTTACCATTTGCGTTTTTGCTACTTATATACAATTATCAATGCCTCTTTTCAGGTCTATTACTTATATTACAGAGGGTAATAAAATAATTATAGGATAATTACCTCCAAAATTTTGAAATTTTCGTATTAATATCTTTGCATGCCAACTGGTAGTACATCGTACAGATGCACCCCATGCAGGGTACATGCAAAAGTAGGCTTTAACAAGTACAACAGGTTTTCTACACCTACGCTTCAATAAAGTAAAGACGCTCCTATTGGTGCCATTACTCAAGTTCTTTTATTGCTTGTTCATTATATTCCTTACAGCATTTAAAAAACTCACATAGAAAAAGATTATCTCTACGGAGGTTATAAGTTTTTAATGTATTTAATATAAAATATGCTTTTTATAAGTGTGAACTATGTAGACAGGCATTATTGTTTACCTTAATTCTTCCTTTGGCCCAAAGGGTAAAAACAGGAGGCGATATTGATGGTAAATTTCTGATTATAAGTAATCTATATTACTTTTTGGGTGCCGGGCTTAGTGTATATGTATTTTGATGAAGAGGTTTTCTCTTACTAACTTGGAATAGATTTTTTAGCCATAACCGGAAAACTGTGGAACATAAACTTTTTACAAGATCTCTTTTTTTAGCGCTTTTTCTATTTATTGACTTGCCCTTTAAGTTGCATAGTCAGTCAAATGAGCTTTCATCCGAAGTAAAGCTGGATGTGCCTGTAAAAGCTGTAAAACCTTTAAGTAATGCCCTTTCAATGCAAGAGGCAACCAAAGGGCTTGATGCAGCTATGAAAGGTTTTATATCCAAGTGGCATATACAGGGTGCTTCGGTGGCAGTAGTAAAAGATGGAGCTTTGGTGTACACCAAAGGCTTTGGCTACGCAGATCGAGAAAAGAATATTGCTGCAGATGCCCGGCATACTTTCCGTATTGCTTCAGTTTCTAAACTGGTAACAGCAGTAGCGATCATGAAACTACAGGAAGAGGGTAAGCTAACGCTGGAAGATAAGGTGTTTGGCCCGGAAGGTATTTTGAATACAGACCCTTATACCCAGGCGGTAGATAAGAAAACACAACTGATTGAGGTAAAGCATTTGCTACTGCATACAGGTGGATGGAGCACACGCAGTTATGGCGACCCAATGTTCCAGTCGCTGGAAATTGCTACCCGGCTTAAAGTTAAAGCTCCTGCCAGTGAAGAAGCCATAATTAAATATGTAATGTCAAAGCGCCTGCCTTATGTACCCGGTACGGTAAGCGATTACTCCAACTTTGGCTATTTTATTTTAAGCAAGGTAATAGAACAGGTTTCTGGTATGCCTTATGAGCAATACGTGCAGGAAGCTATATTGCACCCCTTAGGTATATACGACATGCAGATTGCTGGTAACCTGTACGAAGATAGGGCACCCAATGAAGTAAAGTATTATGATCATGAAGGTGCAGGCAAGAAGATTTCGTGCTATGGTACTGGGCAAATGGTAAGCCGCACGTATGGTGGAACGGATGTAGCAATGTTAAGTGGGGCAGGTGCGTGGATTGCTTCTCCAGCCAGCCTCATGAAGCTTATGGTTGCCATAGATGGCAAGCCTGGCAAGGCAGATATTTTACAGCCAGAGAGTATTGAGTTAATGACCACTCCTCAAAGCACCAGTAAGTCATCCGTAATGGGGTGGAAGAGTAACCTTAATGGAGACTGGTGCAGAACAGGTACACTTATAGGTACAAACGCTCTTCTTATGCATCAGCAGGATGGCTTAAGCTGGGTTGTTATAACCAATACCAATCACTGGACAGGTCCGGCCTTTAATAATGAAATTCATAGAATGATGCGCCAGGCTCTTGGTACTGTTAAAGAGTGGCCGCAACATGACTTATTTGACAATTATACTGCTGCAAGAAATAGTGATGCCTTAGGTATTCAGCTTTCTATGGCTGAGTAAGCAGCCAGCCAGATTACACAAATAAGCCCTGGTAAATATAAAGCATACTTACCAGGGCTTATTTGTGTAATTATAAATGGTTGTTGTGAGGTTGGCTTTACCTTACGGCATATTAAAAGCCTGTGCCTCCACTGCCTCCAGCTAAAAACCGGTACAGCAAATATATAACTACAATTAAAACTACTATCCCGACACATCCCATACCTCCGCCTCTGCGGGAACGGCCTCCACCGCCACCTAGTAAGCGGCTCAGCATGTAAAATTTAAAAAACCTTCCTAGCATAACGTTGTTTCATTTTATGTAAGCATTTGTAGCCTACTTGTGCATACAAATAAGTTGTTACTATAAATTATACAATTTACACAAGTTACGGTGCTTAGCTGCTTTTGTTCTGCATTGCCTCCCTACAATACAAAAATGTGCTGAATTACATCTTATTTTGCATAGTGACATACAAAAAAGGGCAGGCACTACTATAAAGTGCCTGCCCTTTTTTGTATGTTTTTCTTATTAAAGATTTTGAGCTGGGAAGCCTTGTGCAAAGATCCTGTAGCGGTCAAAAATTGAGCGTACAGCCCTGTTAAATGCCATTTCCTGGCTAATATAATGTTCAGCAAATAAACCAGCTGTATAGCCCTGCCATACTGCTTTATTTCTTTTACTTTCAATAAGAGTAATTAAAAGTGCCCCTTTATTAAGGTTGTATTTTGCCTCACTATACTTGTCATCAGAGTCTGGCTCATCTTCTCTGTTATAGCGTACCCGCTTTAGCCACTCCTCCAGTTCAAGTTGGTTGTAACCTTTGTAGCTTAAGTCATCATAAAAAATTTTGTATGAAACCAACAGGCTTGGGTTTTTCTCTGAGAGCTTATACCCTTGAAGTTCCATTCTTGACTGTATTGCTTTTTTTACTACCTCATTGTTCATGCTGCTGTCATTCAGGTCAGCCTGCAGAAAATTAAAGGTTTTATACTGCTTAAAATTACCCTGGTAGCTATAGTCAGATTCGGCCAGGAACTCCCTACGCATACAACTGGAGAGCAATAGTATACCCAATAATAGATATAAATTGTACTTTTTCATAAAGATAGGTTTGTATTAAGAATAGAATTAGTTTCAGTGGTAAGCTGTATAATGTATATACACAGTACTAAGGCGATTTCCTGGTTCTTCTCAAAACCTATCTTTTCTATCTCACTACCAGGAAGAAAGGTTTACATACATACGAGCTTTTGTGGGGCTTAGTTTGCATGTATTCACCCAAAAAACGAAGCTTTTTAGAAGTAAAATTTTAAGCCTTGGTTTAGTTGTATTGTATTATAACCGCCTTATGCTCCAAAGGTTTTTAACTTTGTTTAATCATATAATCATAAATTGTTTTTCTTTGTGTTTATGTGGCCTTTTGTGCTGATATCAGTAGTTTAAAGCGCTGTTTTATGCTTTTGTGAATTATTATTTTAGAATGTCAATAAATATTATATCTTGCTAATGTAATCAGTGCTTTCATTTTTTAATTGGCTATCTCTATGCTACATTCGATCATTGATACCCACATGCACCTTTGGAATTTACATTCCTACCCATGGTATTCGTCTACTATAGATGCTACACAAATGCCTGCCCATGGCTTTAATGAGGTACCTCAGTTGGAAGATGCAGGCGTAAATGCTGTAATAGTAGTGCAGGCGACCAATTCTTTGGATGATACTGAGTATATGCTGGAACAGGCAGCCCGTTATCCCTGGATAGTAGGAGTGGTGGGATGGCTTCCTTTGCAAGACCCTCATGCAACGGGTAAAGCACTGGAGCGTTATACCCAGAATCCTCACTTTAGGGGTGTAAGGCATTTGATACACCAGGAAAGTGACCCACATTGGCTGCTGCAGGATAATGTAATGGAAAGCCTTGCTTTGCTTGCCGAAAAAGGATTGCCTTATGAGGTGTATGGTAGCTATGCCGACCATCTGATGGCTGCTATTTTAGCAGGCAATAAATTGCCCGATCTGAAACTGGTCATAAACCATTTGGCTAACCCCCAGGTTGATGGGCACTTTTCCAGAACCTGGAAAGACAACATTAACCGGGCTTCGGACAATCCTAATATGTACATGAAAATATCCGGCCTCACTACTAACGTAACAGATTTGTCGCAATGGGGAGCAAGCGATCTGATGCCATATATTGAATATGTGTTAGCATCTTTTGGCACAGACCGTTGCTTTTGTGGTAGCGATTGGCCTATTTCTCTTAGAGCCTCTTCCTATCCGGATACTATAGAGGTATATAGAAAGGTTCTAGAGTTTTTTCTTGCACCTGCCGATCAGAAGAAGGTTTTTCGTACCAATGCTGAGCATTGCTATGGTTTACAATATCTGGCCCAGCCAACAATAGTTTAAGGGTCGGGCTTAGTCAAGGGTTCTACGGTAAAGCGGTAGTTATGAAGGTGAACGGTGTAAAGCTGATGGTAGCCTTCTTCCCAGGAGGGAGGTTGAAGTTTCGCCTGTGTTCCGTACAAGCCTCGTTCTGGTATTTTTTGCTTGCCTGTCCTTTCCGCATTACGGATCAAGGCATCTTCAAGGCTTACTTCAAAGTAGTACCCTATCACTTCAAAACCGGCTGCTAATGCCTGGGTAATATAATATTGGCGCTCTGCAGGCGTGGGGTTTGTGTTTTCTATTACAAAACGCTGCTGTGTGCGTAGGCAGCTTTCCAGGAATAGTTTTTCACGATGCCTGGTTTTAAGCAGATCCAGGCTTATGCGCACATGGGTGTTGAAAAAGTATTCCTTATAAAAAGTTGTTTTGCCACTTGCTTGTATGCCTGTAAATATGATTGCCTGCATAAATATAACCAGCGGTTATCAGGGCTTATATTTGTGGGTCTTTATCCAGGTTTTCCTGTATATGTATTACCTCATAATGCAAGCGTTGTAGCTTTTCGTGAGTAACCATAATTTCATGCAGATTATGGCGCATTTCCTCTTCCTGCGCCTTTAATTGCTCTGTCATGGCTTGGGTAGCTTGTAATAACATACGTGTATTTTCATTTTGCCTAACAGTAAGAATGGTTCTGGCTATGGTGTCGGCAAGTGTTTGCACATATTCGCGCTCATGCAGTTGCATAGGCTGTGCAGATGCAATTTCTATGATGCCAATTACTTGCTTGTCAATAAGGAGAGGTACTACCAGAATGCTTTCTAATACTTTTGAGGTAACGCCATATATGGCTTCATTGTAATGGGGAGGTATAGCAGAGAAATAAAGTGTCTTTTTCTCTTCCCAGGCCTGGCCTACAGGGCCCTCGCCAGCATGGATGCGTAGATGCGAGAAGCGCTTGCGTGAGTAGGCATAGCAGGCTTTCAGTTCCATGCATGCCTCTTGTGCTGAGCTTGTTTCACTAATCAGGTAAATGCCGCCCTGACTTGCCTTAAGGTGGTGTATAAGCTGTGAAATAATATTAAAGCAAAAGGCTTGCACATTATCATGATGCTTGCGCAACATAGTGGTAAAAAGCATAGTCTGCTCTGCAGCCCTGTATTTTTTATTTTCTTCTTCGGCAACAAACTTAAGCTGGTCGCGCATCTGTACCAACCTGCCCGTAAGTGTATCAGTGTTTAATGGTAAATTTTCTGGTTGGATGCTCTCCAATTTTGCAGATAAATTACCCTGGCTGATCTGCTTTATAAAGTTAATGCTGCTGTTTATGCTGTTGGCAAGGTATTGTAAAACAGAAGCCTCATCGGTTTTGTCAATTGGTTTTGCATCATCAAGAATGAACTTCCGGGTATATAAGTATATGCTACCCAGTAATGTTGCTTTAGCTTTACGTTCATTCACCACTACATAGGTTGCATACAAGGCAGCACTTATTCCTAAAAGCGTAGAGATAATGAGCAGGCTTAAGCCAAAAGGTACAAAGCTATTGTCATGATAGGTATCTGGCAGGGTTCCATGCTGTAAAGAAAAATACGTAAATGTGCCGATCAAAAGGGTAACCAGCATACAGGCAACCAGTAGATAGATGATGCCTTCCTTGCAAAGAAGATTTTTCATGAAACCAACATTAGAAACATTAAACACTGACCTGCCTTATGCATGAAGTATAAGGTGAATAAAACACTTAAGGTATTGGTAAGTTGTTAGCACTGAGCGGGCTATACTACTTGAAACGCTAATAAATTAAACAGGTTTTAGTTTATTATTGATTTTTTAAAGAAAAATATGGTTTTATGAAAAAAAGTTGCTATTAGAGTGTTGTTTGTTAGATATGGTTGTTGGTCAAACTCTTGATAATCAAGTTGTTTTTAATTTGGTGAGCGTATTTTGGAATATGAAAAATAAATGAAAATTTTTTGAAAAAAATATATGGGGAAGCCACAACTTATACCAAATAAAAGCGAATCATTATCAATTGTGTATTGCTTTTATTTGGTAAAATTGAAGCCTATGTGGTTGTGGGTTACCTCGCAAGAAAGTTATTTACTTTAATGCAGGCAGAGGTAGTATAGCCAGTATGGCTTGATTTAGTCCTGGTATGATAATAGTTCTTCGATTTCTTTTTCATAGCCCCCCGAAAGGATTGGGAACCTGCACCAGCTTCGAGGATCAACACTAAAATCATCCAGGTGAAAGGCAGGTGCGAGTCTTTCTCTCTTCCATTGATTGCGCGACCACATTCTGAAAAACTTTACGATCCATGCCTTTAATTGCGTTGGTGAGCAAAGGTTTTTCATTCTAAGCAGTTCATATACCTTAACAGGAGCAAAGCGCTCTTTAATGGCCAGATTCTCTATCTCTACCAGAATAAAATAAGGCATTAAATCTGCTTCGTCTGTTTGAGTACGCTCCAGGGGGCGGAGCTCTGCACTGGGTGCCAAAGAGTTTACGTAACGCAGGCCTGGATAATGTAAAGCCTCCTGCGCCCATTTAAGCCAATCTATAATAAATTGTTTTGCTACACCTGCAATAGGAGATATGCTGCCCGAAGTATCACCATCCATAGTGGCATAGCCAACATCTCCTTCGCTTCGGTTAGAGGTAGTGAGCAACAGGGCATTGTTTAAGTTAGCAAACATCCAGATAATAGGAGAGCGGGCACGTGCCTGTATATTCTGCAGGGTAAGGTCATCGGTCTCCCAGGTGAGTTTACGTTGTATGGCAGACTCTACTTTACGGGTGTAGGAATTTACTTCGTCATCAATCTGCCAATCGTAAAAAGTAGCTCCTATGGATTTGGCAAGCGCCCAGGCAGATTGATAAGTATTGTCTGAAGAGTTAACAGTACCCTGGTAGGCACAAGTAAGTAATTTACGGCATAGTGCCTGGCACTGCTGCTCATAGGAGAGTGTTTGCAGGTAAGCATGCCATTCTGCATCCTGGTAATTAATCTTTTTAAGGAAGTGTTCCAGGCCTAATTCTTCAACTCCCCGGCGTATCATTTCTGCCACTAATACTGCACAGGCAGATGAGTCTGCCCCACCGCTTAGGGAAAGTACAAAGCCCCGACTGCGGCTTTTACGCAGATAGTCAAAGTATCCTAAGGCTACAGCTTTGGCAAATTCAGTTTCTTTGTCAAGCTCGTCTTCGGTAATATCGGGTATGGCAATGGAGCCTGCCTCCCAGAAGTTTACTGTAGCAGTAGCAATATTAACATCCTTGAAAGAGAGTTTTCGGTTACGTTGTAACAACATGCCATTCTGGGCAATCAGAATTTCGCCATCATAAATCATTTTGCCCGCTTCGTTGCCCAACAGGTTTGCATAAATATATGCACAGCCCATAGTTTCAGAGCCTGTTACTACTATCTCTTCGCGAAAAGCTGTTTTACCCATGGCAAAGTGGCTGGCGCTGGGGTTCAGGATCAAGTCTGCACCTTTTGCTACATGGCGTATGCCTGGGCGGTTTATACCATGCCATGCATCCTCACAAATTTCAAAGCCAACTTTTACACCATCTATGTTAAAAATAACATCGCCAACAGGCACCACCTTACCATCTACCTCAATACGCTCTATTACATTCTGGGGCCACGGAAAAAACCAGCGGGGCTCATAATGAACGCCATCAAGGGCCATATTTTGTTTGGCGTAAAAACCTAACAGGCGGGTGTTGTTAATAAGAGCAGCTGCATTATAACGTTTGCCATTAAAAAGTAATGGCATACCAATAGCCACTGTAATGTTTTTGCAGTAAGGGATAATAGTAATCAGTTGTTCCAACGCTCTGGCAGGAAGCCATTCGCTCAGAAACATGTCTTCACATCCATAGCCTGTTATGGCGAGTTCGGGCAAGCAAAGTATATCTACCTGTTGTGCCTGAGCCTGTTGTATGGCCTCAAGTATATTCGTTAAGTTATTGTCCCAGTCAAAAGGAGTCTGGTTAAGTGCGGCACCGGCAATTTTATATTGTTTCATCGCATATCTAAACGTAAAGCACCTGGGTATCTTTTATAATGATTGGCTGTGTGCAATAGAAAACACACTAATACTCAGGATTTATTTTTACGCAATATTACGTTTCCTGACTCAAAAAACTAAAGCTTTGTTGTGAAAGCAATAATTAAAGGCAGGCTTTATGCCAGGTATGCTTAGGCAGGAGTACCTGGCTCGGCAGAAGTATTGCCAGGCTCTAGTTTTAGCTTTTCGCAGGCTTTTGCTGCGGCAGCTTGTTCTGCTTTTTTCTTGCTGTAGCCAAGGCCTGTGGCAAAGGGCTCGTTTTGTATTACTACCTGTGCTACAAACTCTTTAGAGTGCTGGCTGCCGGTTTCTTTAATTATTTCAAAGCGCAGATCCTGGTTTTCGCGCTGTGCCCACTCAATAAGGCGGCTTTTAAAATTGGTATCCTGTGCAATAAGTTCTTTAATATCTATATGAGGGGTGATTAACCTCTTAAGTATAAACTTACGGCAATCTTCATAGCCTTTATCCAGGTAAACAGCGCCCACCAGGGCTTCCAGGGCATCGCCATAAATAGACTTGTGCGATAGCTGCGATTTACGTTTGCTATCAAACTCAATAATAGAATTAAGGCCTATCTTTTTTGCGAGGTTATTGAGCGACTCGCGGTTTACTATCCGGGAACGGATTTCGGTAAGGAAGCCTTCGTCTTTGTAAGGGAATTTCTTAAAAAGATACTCTGCTATAACTGCACCCAGAATAGCATCGCCCAGGTATTCGAGGCGTTCGTTATTGTTATTGCGGTTGGTTTCTCCGGCTTCTTCGGCAGCAGAGGTATGGCGGGTAGCCAGCCGGTATAATTGCAAATTAAAAGGCCTGCTGCCTGTCATTTGAGTAATGACTGCAACAAGCCTTTTATCTTTTTCAGAATAAATTTTTAGTAAGCTAGAAAGTCTTCTGAAATAGGGCACTACTCACTGAATTTGCGTAAGATAACAGAACAGTTGTGGCCACCAAAGCCAAACGTATTGCTTAGAGCAACGTTGATTTCACGCTTCTGCGCTTTGTTAAACGTCAGGTTAAGGCGAGAGTCAAATTGCTCGTCATCCGTAAAGTGGTTGATGGTTGGAGGAACGATCTGGTGATGGATAGCCATTACACAGGCAATTGCCTCAACTGCTCCTGCTGCTCCCAGCAAGTGACCGGTCATAGATTTTGTAGAGCTAATGTTAAGCTTATAGGCGTGTTCTCCAAAAAGAGCCTGTATAGCTTTTACTTCACTTACATCACCAAGGGGTGTGGATGTGCCGTGTACATTAATGTAATCTATATCTTCTGGTTTCAGGCCGGCATCTTCAAGTGCATATTGCATCACATTGCGTGCACCAAGCCCTTCCGGATGTGGAGCGGTAATATGGTTTGCATCTGCAGACATACCTCCACCTACCATTTCTGCGTAGATTTTAGCACCTCTTGCTTTTGCATGCTCATACTCTTCCAGTACAATGGCACCGGCTCCTTCGCCCAGTACAAAACCATCGCGTTCCTTATCAAACGGGCGAGAGGCAGTTTCGGGAGAGTCGTTGCGTTCGGAGAGCGCTTTCATTGCATTAAAACCACCAATACCAGCTTCGGTAACAGCAGCTTCAGAACCACCTGTAACAATGGCATCGGCTTTACCTAAACGTATATAGTTAAATGCATCAACCAACGCGTTGGTAGAAGAGGCACACGCAGAAACCGTAACAAAGTTAGGGCCTCTAAAGCCGTGCTTAATAGAAATATGGCCGGCTGCAATATCCACAATCATTTTAGGGATGAAAAATGGATTAAAGCGGGGCGTACCATCGCCTTTACCAAAACTTAATACTTCTTCCTGGAAAGTAGCCAGACCACCAATGCCAGAGCCCCATATTACCCCGATGCGGTCGGGATTGGAGTTTTCAGCACTTATACCCGAGTCGCGAATGGCCTCATCAGAAGCAACAATAGCATACTGGGTAAAGGGATCAACTTTACGGGCTTCTTTTCTATCCATAAACTGGGTAGGGTCAAAGCCTTTTACTTCACAGGCAAATTTGGTTTTAAATTTCTCTGCGTCAAATTTAGTTATGGGAGCAGCACCACTTACTCCATTTACCAACCCATCCCAGAATTCTGGTACTGTATTGCCAAGTGGAGTAAGTGCGCCTAATCCTGTAACTACAACTCGTTTTAATTGCATGGAAGAGTGTAAGAGGAAAAAAAGGAGTTATTATTTTACGTTCTGCTCCAGATAAGAGATTGCCTGGCCTACAGTAGAAATGTTTTCAGCCTGATCGTCTGGAATAGAAATGTTAAATTCTTTTTCGAATTCCATGATAAGTTCTACAGTATCAAGAGAATCTGCACCAAGGTCGTTAGTGAAGCTGGCCTCGTTTGTTACTTCTGATTCTTCTACACCAAGTTTGTCGATGATGATACTTTTAACTTTTTGTGCAATTTCTGACATTTTAGTTATAATTTATAGTTAATACACCCTGCAAAGAAATACATTATATCCAATATTGTCAAACAATATGATGCGGAATTTTAGAGGTTTAGCAGTTTATAAGAGCACCCGCAATTATAGGTAATAGTATAACTCTTGAAAAAAATGTGATAATATGTTTTTTTTATTGGGTTAAGTTATTCATTAGCAGAATATTATGCTATTTATCGAATTTTTAGGCAAACCATCTTATTTTTTTATAACCAGTATCAGCACGCCTTTGCAAATATTAAAAGCTCCTGGTAATACAGTTCAAAAAATTATCTGTTTTTTATAAGCTTTGTTACAAACCGTGCAAATACTACATCGCTACCATGCAAAACTTATAATTTCAGTAGCATTTGTAGCCCAAAACATTCTATATTGCATCATCAAATAGTGGCTAAGCTCTTTGAAGTATCCAACAGATCGTAATGTATGAATATTGAATTTAACAAGTCCAAAATAGTGGCCACCGTAGGCCCGGCTTCCAATACACAGGAAGTTATGGAGCAACTTATTGTTGCAGGGGTTGATGTGTTCAGGCTTAATTTTTCGCACGGAAGCCATGAACAGCATTTACAGGTAATTAATAATATCAGGGCGCTTAATGAGAAGCTTGGTACGCATATATGTATGCTGCAGGATTTACAGGGTCCAAAAATCAGAACCGATGAGGTAGAGAATAACGGTGTTGAGCTTGTGCCTGGTCAGAAGATCGTAATCACTACCGAGCGAATGCTGGGTACAGCACAAAAAGTTAGTACTACTTATAAGTCTCTTGCAGCCGATGTTAAAGAAGGTGATATGATCCTTATTGATGACGGTAAAATTGAGCTGAAAGTATTAAGCACTAATGGAAGCGAAGTAACCTCAGAAATTGTATATGGAGGCACTCTTAAATCTCGCAAGGGCATAAACCTGCCACAAACCAACGTTTCGGCTCCTTCACTTACTGAAAAAGATCACGAAGACCTTCTCTTTGGTCTTGAGAACAATGTAGACTGGGTGGCACTTTCTTTTGTACGCACTGCACAGGATGTACAGGATGTAAAAGACATTATTAAAGCCCAGGGTAAAAACACAAGGGTAGTTGCCAAAATTGAAAAACCACAGGCCGTAATTAATATTGATGAGATCATCGCTGTTTCTGATGCGCTTATGGTTGCCCGTGGAGACCTGGGTGTAGAAACACCTATGGAAGAAGTACCCCTGGTGCAAAAAATGATCGTAAAAAAATGTAACGAGGCTGGCAAGCCGGTAATTATTGCTACCCAGATGATGGAAAGTATGATTACCAACCCGCGCCCGACCCGCGCAGAAACCAATGACATCGCCAATGCAGTAGTAGATGGAGCCGATGCGCTAATGCTTAGTGCCGAAACTGCGGCAGGTCAGTACCCGGTATTAGCAGTGCAAAGCATGTCGCGCGCTATTAAAGCTGTTGAAGAGAATATTGATATTTATGAGAAGAACTACGGAATGCTTGATGTAAATTCTGAAACCTTCTTAAACGACAGCGTGATTGCCTCAGGATGTGTGTTGGCAAAAGATACACATGCCAATGCAATTTGTGCCATTACCAGCTCAGGCTACTCGGCTTTCCGTATTGCCCGCCACCGCCCCAAAGCACCGATCTTTATCTTTACCAGAAGAAAAGAGCTGCTTACCAGGCTTAATTTGGTGTGGGGAGTACGCACAATTTTTTACGAAAGTGCAAACACCACTGATGAGATTGTAGAAGACCTTAAGAATATTCTTGTAAAACAAGGACAGCTTAAAAAAGGTGATATCTTTATTAATACCGCTAGTGTGCCAATTCCTGCCAAGGGGCATGCCAATATGGTAAAGCTTACAAAAGTAGACTAAGCTTTAATACTGTAGTCCTGAATTACGAACCTGGTGTAAAAACCAGGCTCATAATTCAGGCTTTTTTATTTTTGTACACTAAACGAGAGCACCACGCTCATTACCTACCATGGAAGAACTGGATATAAAACTCTTAAAGCAAGTATGCGAAGTAGCCGGCACACCAGGCTTTGAACAGCGCATACGCAAAATGGTGATAGACCGTGTTAAAGATTATGTTGATGACGTAATTGTAGATAACATGGGTAACGTTATTGCCATTAAAAAAGGGAGTAATAATCCCGAAGGAAAAAAAATAATGGTGGCCGCACACATGGATGAAATTGGCTTTATTGTTACTCATATTGATGATAAAGGCTTTGTTCGTTTCCATACACTGGGTGGCTTTGACCCTAAAACCCTAACAGCACAGCGTGTAATAATACATGGGCGCAAAGATGTGATTGGTGTAATGGGCTCCAAACCAATACACGTAATGTCTGCAGACGAGCGCAATAAAATGCCACAGACAACCGATTTTTTTATTGACCTGGGTATGCCTAAGGAAGAGGTAGAAAAGCTGGTACGTGTAGGCGACCACATTACCCGCGATCGTGAGTTAATAGAAATAGGAGAGTGCGTAAATGCCAAGTCTATCGATAACCGCGTGTCGGTTTTTATTCTTTTGGAAACCCTGCGCGATTTGCCTGCTGTACCTTATGATGTGTATGGTGTGTTTACTGTGCAGGAAGAAGTTGGCCTGCGTGGTGCAAATGTAGCAGCTCACCAGATTAACCCCGATTTTGGTATTGCACTGGATACTACCATTGCCTTTGATGTGCCTGGCGCCAAGCCCCAGGAAGAAATTACCAAACTGGGCGGTGGTGCGGCCATTAAAATAATGGATGGCTCCGTTATTTGTGATTACCGCATGGTAAACTACCTGAAAGATGTAGCAGAACGCAATGCTATTAAGTGGCAGCCCGAGATTTTAACAGCAGGTGGTACTGATACTGCCAGCATTCAACGCACCGGGCGTACAGGCTCTATTGCCGGAGCGATCTCTATACCAACCCGTCATATACACCAGGTGATAGAAATGGCTCATAAAAAAGATATAATTAGTTGTATTGAGTTGCTTACCCGGGCCCTGACAGAAGTAGACAGGTTTGACTGGGAGCATTCATATTAAGTAAATACCTGTTAGTACCAGCATGAAAATGCCGTAAAAAATGCTGCGGTATATTCTTGTTGTAAAGTGTATTTGTTGAACAACATTGAGAGGCTATCCTGGTTAAGGATAGCCTTTTTTTGCATTATACACGTTGCAGCAAGAGCATGAGGCTGGTTTTGAGTACCCCGCCCATGTTGTTGCAGTTTAAAAAAGCTTTATGCTTATAATGGTTAGCCAGTTCATTTTTAAGCTGGTTAACATGCTCGGGAGGCGAAATACGATCATTGCCCATGGCATCCAGTAGGGTTTTAAGCTGTTTCTGAGAGCTTTTTATACGGTGGGCAATCAAGGTGCGCTCTTCCTTCTGATATTGCTTCATGGTTTCGGGCGTCATGTGTTTTATGCCAATTTCAATAAGCGGGTTGTTTTGCTTAAAATACTGAGGCATAAAAACAGCTTTACGAGCTTCGTACGATTGCTGGTCAAAGTCAATTGCCCTGATGCGGTAATGCAACTCCTCAAAATCGGGAGTAATAACTACTACAAAGTTATTAGAGTGCATATCACCTAACAGGCGCACAAAGCAGCGTTCGTTAAATTTTACAAACTCCTTGGCCAGTCGTATAGGGTTAAGTGTTTTTTCGTGCAGGTAGTGCTTAAAAAACTGGTCGCCTGGTATGCCGGCAATATGCTCCTCGATCAATGTCTGCCCATATACCAGGTAACTAATACGGTTAGGAGAGAGAATGTGCTCCAGCTCGAGGCCATATACCCGCGAGGCATCTGCATTTTTTACGTAAAAATAATCAAAGTTATCGTTAATACGGTTTACAATCCTTACCCTAAAGGGTTGAGTGTTACCGTATACGCACAAATCAATGCGGTCTACATACAAATGCTGCATAACAGACATATCGCCATCTGCTTTTAGTACAGCATAAATATGTTTTAAGCTTTCGTGTATATGTTCATGGTCGCCCTGGGGGTAAAACACGGTTTCCCATAAGGTATCTGTTCCATTTTTATCGTACAGAGGTATAGAATTATCGTACCGTAATAAGTCGGTATACCGAAGCGGAATTTCAGCTTCGCGGTCATAGGCAGACAGGTATTCGCCTAACTGGGGGCTTACCCGGTATATAAGTTTTTTTTTGCTGATCAGTGCCATAAAGCAGGTAAAAGGTAAGGCAGCATTAATCTACGAAAAAAATGAGAGTAAAGCTGGTTGGATATGTATAAACTGCAGTGCTCGTTTTTCGTTGACATAGCTAAATCTTTATTTTATGCAGCATTTTTCTTCCATTACCTGGCCCATTACTTTAGAAGAGGCCAAACAAATACAGGAACAACTAAGGCACCAGGTAATACTGGAAGACCTGTTTGAGCCATTGCAGTTGGTTGCAGGGGTGGATGTTGGCTTTGAGGATGGAGGAGATACTACCCGTGCAGCAGTAGTTGTGCTACGCTTTCCTGACCTTACAGTGGTGGAAAAGGCTGTTGCCCGCAGGCCAACCCAGTTTCCATATGTGCCAGGCTATCTATCATTCAGAGAAATTCCTGCTGTACTGGAGGCCCTGGATCAGTTAACTCAAAAGCCACAACTGCTGCTCTGCGATGGACAAGGCATAGCACACCCGCGGGGCATGGGGATAGCCTCTCACTTGGGTGTAATTACCGGCTACCCTACCATTGGTGTGGCAAAATCTATCCTGGTGGGTAAGCATGCTGAGGTGGCAAATGAAAGAGGAAGTTGGCAGCCCATGATATACAAAGGCAATGTGGTAGGGGGCGCCTTGCGTACCCGAAGCAACTTTAACCCTGTATATATTTCGCCAGGGCATAAAATAACATTGGCTACTGCACTACAGATTGTATTGCAGTGTGCTCCTAAATACCGCTTACCCGAAACTACCCGGCAGGCACATAACCTGGCTTCCTACAAACCCAAAAACTAAGTTTTATGAGCAAATCACTTTATATTATTACTGGTTGTAGCAAAGGTATTGGCAAAGCCTTAGTAGATACTGTTTTGCAGGAAGAAAACGCCCAGGTAATAGGCCTGTCAAGATCTTCTATGGAAAGCAGCAGCCGTTTTCAACATATAGAAACAGACCTGGCAGACTGGCAAGGCCTGGCTGCAAGGCTGGATCAGATACTACCGGAGGCTCATGATTATAACAGGATTGCTCTGGTAAATAATGCAGCCTGGTTAGGAGAGGTAAAATATTTCGGAGAGATGGATCCTGTGGCCCTAGCCCGCCTTTACAGCATTAATGTGTTAGCGCCAATGATATTATCCAATGCCTTTGTACAGAAGTACAGAAATAGCAAAGCATCTAAAGTAATAGCCAATGTTAGCTCCGGAGCAGGCAGAAGACCCATTGATGGGCTGGGTGGTTATTGCAGTACTAAAGCAGCGCTGGATATGTTTACCCAGATTGGGGCACTGGAAGCACAGATCCGCAATACCGGCATCCATTTTTTTACCCTGATTCCAGGTATAGTAGATACACCTATGCAAGGCGATATAAGAGAGGCAAGTGCGGAAAGCTTTACCAGCCTATCGCAATTTAAGGCTTATAAAGAGGATAGAATGCTTAGTACGCCTGAAGCAGTAGCTCAGAATATTTTACAATTGCTTAAAAGCCCTGATAAAGAAAAAGAGGTGTATGTAAACGTGAGCGCTTCTTAGCCATAATGAAGCTAATAAATGGTGCCCCGGCTTAACTGAGGTACACTGCTTAGCTGGCCTGGAAGCAGATCGACTCTAAAATAGTGTAAAAAATCTTTAGCACAGGTAATATCCACATGATGCCAACCTGCCAGGCGTGCAATCATGTTCCAGATATCTTTTGTGGTGGCGCCAGCTTTTCTCATTTCGCAAATGGAAAGCGAACCATGTGATTTTGAGAGTTTGGTACCTGCCGCTTCGTATGCCAGCGGGTGGTGTAAAAAAGCAACCTGGTAATGTAAGCCCGCTTGTGTAGCGAGAAAAGTTTGTGCCGCAGTAGAAGGGAGCAGGTCCTGGCCTCTAACAATCGTGTTTATACCATAATAAATATCATCGCAAAGTGAGGCTACCTGGTAGGCAGGAAGTTCATTTTTGCCGCGTAGTACAAAGTCGGGCATTGTATCAGTAAGATGCACTTTACATGCGCCCCACCGTAAGTCATGCACATTAATTATTAGCGATTCCGGTAGTCGGATCCGCCAGGCAGCCTCGGGGGTAGTGAGGGGTAATTTCTTTTCAGAACATTCTTTGGAGTGCAGGCCATCAGCAAACTCTTTCCTGGAGCAGGTACAGGCATATGCAAGTCCTTTACTAACAAGTACATCCAATAAAGCCTGGTAGGTTTTGAGTCGTGTATGTTGCGTATAGTTCCGGGTATAGTCATCACCATCAACAGGGCCTTCGTCCCAGTCAAGCCCTAAAAAATGCAATGTGTCAAAAATATCCTGGAGGTACTCGGTGCGGAAGCGGTCAGTATCCAGGTCATCAATCCGCAACAGAATGAGCCCGTTTTGCTGCCTTGCCAATGCCCAGGTAATAGCAAATGAAAGGGCGTTGCCCAGGTGCAAATAGCCACTGGGGGTAGGGGCAAAGCGGGTCTTAAGCCGTTTAGCAGTATGATAAACTTTTGTTTGCAGTATGTAGCTGTTTGGTGCCGAAAACCAATTTAAAAATTGGAAAAGGGATTTGCAAGCTTTACACAAGAAATGGGTACATTCTTTTGCGTAACACCCTGTTGGTTAATAGCAAAAAACAGAGGCAGCTTTATCTTGCTATAAACAAGAAGCGGCTGCCTCCACACAAATAAACAAATACACCAACCAATTATTATTACTAAACAACCATTTCTATATCAGGCTTCAGGGCTGGGGAGTAGCTGCTTCGTAAACGAAGCCCAGTGTCTGATTTGCAATCTGTATTTTAAATTCTCCCGGTTCTGTAATTCGCTTGTTGTCCAGGTTAACAAAGGCCAGGTCATCGGGTTTAATAGTAAAGCTTACTGTTTTGGTTTCACCGGGTTTTAAAGTTATCTTATCAAAGCCTCTTAAGCGTTTAACATCGGGTGTAATACCGGTAGCTACTAAGTCGCTAATGTACAACAGCACTGCTTCTTTGCCCTCTCGTTTACCACTGTTGGTTACATCTACAGATATAAGTAACGACTCTCCTGTTCTAAGTTTTTCGTTATTAAGCTTAAGGTTGCTGTAGGTAAAGCTGGTATAGCTTAGGCCATGGCCAAACTGGTATTGGGGGTTAAAATCTGCATCGTAATTGTAAACGCCTTCTACTACTTCCCTGGATTCTGCCGGCTTGTGGTTATAAGCCACTACTGAATTAGGATAGCGAGGGTAGGTATAGGGTAGTTTACCCGATGGGTTTATATCGCCAAATAAAATTTCAGCCAGGGCATCGGCCCCGAAGTTGCCAGGCAGGTAGGTTTGCACAATAGCCGGAATCTGCTCTTCGAACTTACTGATTACGCGAGGTCGGCCTTCATTTAAAATCAACACAACAGGCTTACCAGTAGCTGCCATTCTGCGGGCTAATTCTGTTTGCAGATCAGAAAGATACAGGTCGCTCATGTTGCCAGGTGTTTCGGCATACGAGTTCTCGCCCAGGCAGAGCACTATTACATCTGCTTTGCGGGCAGCAGCCACAGCTTCGTTCATTTTATCAGCATATTCCTCAAAATACTTGCCGTCTTTTTTATAACTTACACCAGGTAAGTAACTTACATTTTGCTTGCCCAGTTTGTTTTGCAGAGCTTCTACTATGGTGTTATAGCGATCTGCAAACTCATCTACTTTTTCGCCCTGCCAGGAGTAGGTCCAGGCACCATTAAGGGTGCGCATAGAGTTGGCGTTAGGGCCTGTAACAAACACCTTTGTTTTTTTAGAAAGCGGCAATACATTTCCCTGGTTTTTTAGCAGGGTAATAGACTCTGCTGCAGATTGCAGGGCAGCCTGCTCAAACTCCTTGCTACCAAATTTAGGATAGTTCTTATAATTGGTATTAGGTGTTTCGAATAATCCGAGCTTATATTTTACAAGTAATATTCTGCGTACGGCATCATCAATGCGGGCCTGGGGTACACTGCCTTCTTTTACAAGCGCTACCAGGTTATCACAAAATACCTCGTACTGGTAGGGAATCATGGCCATGTCAATACCTGCATTAATAGCAAGTTTAATAGCTTCTTTATCATCTTTGGCAATACGGTCGCGTTTATGCAGGTTTTCTACATCGCCCCAATCAGTAACCACCAGGCCTTTAAAGCCTAGTTCTTCTTTTAACAGTTTGGTTAATATATTGTAGTTGGAGTGAACAGGTACGCCATTAATAATACCCGAATTGATCATTACTGTATGAGCCCCGGCCTCTATAGCTGCTTTAAAAGGAGGGAGGTGGTACTCGCGCAGAGCCTGGTCAGAAATATAGGCGGGGGTTCTGTCTTTACCGGATACGGTAACCATATAGCCCAGAAAATGCTTTAAGGATGTGGCTACTTTTTCCGGATGCCCTATTTCATTTTGCTGGCCTTCCATGCCCTTTATCATTTCTTTACCCAGTTCGCTAACTACAAAAGGGTCTTCGCCAAAAGTCTCCCAATGGCGCGGAAAGCGTGGGTCTGCACCAAGGTCCAGTACAGGAGCAAAGTTCCAGGGAATGTTACTGGCCCGGGTTTCGTAAGCGGTAATTTCGGCACCTCTTCGTACTAACTGCCTGTTAAAAGTAGCCGCCAGGCCTATTTGTTGTGGAAACATAGTGGCGCCAGCAGTGTAGGTTACTCCATGCATGGCATCTATACCATATAGTACGGGTATACCCAACCGTGTACGTTTGGTAGCCATATCCTGTATCTGGCTTATAAGGCCATACCATACTTCCGGGGTTCTGGCTCTGTTGTTTGCTGTATTTAAAACGGAGCCTACATGGTAATTTACAATGGCTCTGCGTAACTCAGCTGTATCAATGGAAACGGGCTCAAAACTGGAAAAGCGGTTATCTCCCTTGCCTATTACATCAAAAGTGATCTGGGCCATTTGCCCCACTTTTTCTTCTAAAGTCATTTTCTGCAGCAGGGCATTTATCTGTGCATCATGCCTGCTCTGCGCAATGCTTTGATGCCCGAAGCTTACTACAAAAAGTAAAACCAGCAGCCGTTTGCAATCTAAAATTCTTGAAAGCATAATTATGTAAAAAGGATATAAAAGTAGTAAAGCAATTTTCTGGAGAGCTTTTAAGAAAGATGCCAGTTGAATGGGCAGAAAGAGATAGGTGTACCTCTTTCTGCCATAAAGCATACTTAATAGCCTGGGTTTTGGCTTAAGCCTGCTGTTTTTACATCATTGTCTGGTATGGGCATAAGTTCATGCCTGCCTGCCTGAAAGCCCCTTGCCGAAAGCTCTGTGGCAGCCCTGCCCCAACGTACAAGATCCAGGAACCTAAAGCCTTCGTAGGCTAACTCAAGCTGTCTTTCGGTTACAATAGCCTCAAATAAAGCAGGCCCTGAGGCTGTAACTGCTGGCATTTCGGCTCTCTGGCGAACTTTGTTAAGCTCAGTTAGTGCTCTTGAGTCGTTACCTGCACGATGGTAGGCCTCTGCAGCCATTAGCAGCACATCTGCATAGCGAATCAGCCGCCAGTTTGTTCCATAGTTCAACTCTGGTACTGCCCCATCGGCTGAGTTGGTCTGGGTGTTAAAGGTACCATATTTTCTGCGGATAAAGCCTTCGTAATCATAGGCATTAGGCGCGGTCCAGTTGCCTCCCCTGGCTTTAAGCTCAGCTTCTGACATTAAGGTGTGCATTCTGCGTTTGGAATCGCCTGCGTTTATAAAGGCCTGGTTCATTTTAGCGGTAGGCGTTACAAAGCCCCAGCCACCAACCAGGCTATCGCCAGGTGCACGGGTATAAAAGTCAGACCGCGGACCCATTAACTGTATATGTATGTTGCTTTGCAGCCTTCTGCCACCGTTGCCGTTATCCCAGGGAAAGTTACCCCAATCAAAACCCACCTGGTTTGTATAGCCTATTTCAAAAAGCGACTCTCTGCCAAATTCGCCCTGTGCAGAAAAGAGCCGGCCAAAGTCTGGCTCCAGGCTGTACTCGCCAGAGCTGATCACAGCATCAAACTGAGCTGCTGCCTCTGACCATTTTTCCTGGTACAATAGTGCTTTACCCAACATTGCCTGGGCAGCTCCCTTGGCCACCCTGAACCTGTCGGCAGCACTGTACTGACTCTTGGTGGGAAGTGCTGGTATTGCTTCGGCCAGGTCTTTCTCTATTTGTTCGTAAATTACGGCTCTTGGACTTCGGCCCTGGCTTGTCCAATTACTCATAGGAATATCATCTAAAACCAGTGGCACATCTCCCCAAAGTGAGGTTAGCTCAAAATAATTATAGGCCCTTAGTGCTTTAGCTTCTGCAACCAGCCGTTTGCGAAGGTCATTTTCCGGCTCAACAAGGTTAATCACTTTATTAGCCCTGTTTATAGCGTAATAACAAACCCTCCAGGCGCCTGTTACTGCATCATTCTGTGCATTGAATGAAAAGTCGTCCAGTGCCTGAAAAGCAGGCTGGTCAGAAGGGCCGCTTCCTGCAGCATTGCCTTCATCAGAGGGCATCATTTTTACAAAGTAGATACTGTTGGTCCAGCCAGAGGTAAAGTAATGTGCCTGCATTATGCTGTATATGGCAGTAGTAGCCTGTGTGGCATCTTCGTCTGTTCTGTAAAAGTTGGTATCTTCCAGCCTGCCTGGTATTTCTGATGTTAGAAAATCGTTGGAGCAGCCTGCGGCCAGCAAGGCAGCAGTAAGGCATACAAGCGATTTTTTTATTATATTATTTTTCATGGTTGGTTCGGGTTAAGGTTAGAAGTTAAATGACAATCCGCCTAGTGCAACCCTTGGGATAGGGTATACACCTCTGTCTATGCCCAGGCTGCTTACATTGTTACTGCCTGCTTCCGGATCCATGCCAGGGTATCTGGTGAAGGTGAAGAAATTATCCAGCGAAACGTACAGGCGTACGTTTTTAACATTTACCCGGTTAATTAGGCCTGTTGGTAAAGTATAGCCTAACTGCAGCTGCCTGATGCGCATATAAGAGCCATCAAATACCATCAGATCGCTATTGTATATATACTCACTTGCGTTATTGGAGGCAAACCACTCATTGGTGCTACCCTCGCCTGTCCAGCGGTTAGTATAGAAAAACTCCGGCTTGTTTGCTGTTTGCCTGTCTGCACGGTTAAAGCCCATCAATACATCATTACCCCACTGGCCCTGTGCAAATACCAACAGGTCAAAGCCTGCAAAGCTCAGGTTTACACGGCCACCATAAAGTAACCTTGGGTGTGGAGATCCAATAAAGGTCTGGTCGTCTATTGTAATTTCACCATCACCATTCGTGTCTACTATAATAGGGTCGCCAGGCTGTGGTTCGTATCCACTAATGCGATTGGTGTAAGTATTGATCTGCTCCTGGTTCTGGAAAATGCCGTCGGTTTTATAGCCGCGGAAATACCAGATAGGGTAACCTTGTTCAAACCAGGTGGCTGTCCAACCGGTACCTACGCCTACACCAGGGGCGCGGTTCAGGTTTGGGTTAAGGTAAGTTACTTCGTTTCGGATAGTAGTTAAGTTGGCTCCAATATCGTAGCGCAGAGGACCTTGTGTGTTTCTAAAGCTCAATTCAAATTCAAAGCCGGTATTCATTACATCGCCTCCATTAACAAAGGGAAGAGGGTTGCCTGCAAACTCGGGAGGAGTGCCCCGGGTAATTAAGTCGCGGGTGTGTTTTCTGAAGTACTCGGTGGTAAAAGTTAACCGGTTGCTGAAAAAGCCCAGGTCCATACCCAGGTTAAACTGTTCGCTGGTTTCCCAGCGTAGGTCATAGTTGGCCAGGAAGGCGGGTTCTGCACCAGGTAGTAAATTACCTTCGGCATCTCTATACTGTATGTTCTGCGCCGTAATAAGCGATGCCCACTGGCCTACTCTAAGGTTTGATATACTACCGTTTTGCCCCCAGCTGGCTCTTAGTTTTGCCATGTTCATGGTATTAGCCAATGTGGCAGGGAAAAAGGCTTCGTTAGATACTACCCACCCGGCTGATATAGATGGGAAGGTACCCCATTGGTTACCAGGGGGCAGTAGTGAAGAACCATCACGGCGTATTGTTGCATTAAGCAGGTACTTGTTATCAAAATCATATGATATTCTACCAAAGTATGAGGCTAGTGTATTGGCTTCGTAAGTGCCAAACAACTCATTGCGGGTGGCAGAGGTATAGTCGTGATAAGCAAATTTATCTTCATTCTTAAACATGCCTACCGAGGTTCCGTTCAGGCGGTTTGTTGACCGTTCCAAAGCAGATATACCACCCAGTATTGTAAAGCTGTTTCTTCCTATAGACCTTGTGTAGTTGGCAAAGTTTTCCCACTGCCAGGTAAACCAGTCCTGGTTGGTAGTAAATACAGTGGGCGTATTGCTTCTTCTTTCATCAGAATACCAGAAAGGAGGGTTCCAGCCAGCATTGCGTTGAAAGGCTGCATCTATACCAAAGCGGGAAGTAATGCGCAGGCCCTTAATAATTTCGGCTTCTGCATATACGTTGCCCACAACTTTGTTCTGAACGGTACGGTTACGTGTATTGGCGATCATGGCAAGTGGGTTACCCACCTCTCCATATATATAAGGAGATACGCCAAATATATTACCGTTTGCATCTCTTATGAGAGGCTGGCCTGAGTTTAACGCGCTTTGTGCATGTGCCGGAAGAGCACCGGTATATATTACTGGTGTCATAGGGTCCATCATTATAGCGCTGTTTAGCACCGATCCAAACTCAGAATCTTCATTTATGCCATTTCTATTAAAATGCGAATATGATAGCCTGTTGCCTACAGTGAGCCATTGTTTGATTTTATGGTCGCTGTTAAGGCGCATAGTATAACGGTTAAATTGCGACTGGTTGCCTCCCACTATACCATCTTGCCTGAAAATAGAGCCTCCAACCAGATAAGATGATCTTTCTGTACCTCCTCTAAAGTTGAGGGCATGCCTTTGCATAGGGGCAGGGGTAAATACCTCATCCATCCAGTTGGTGCCTTGTTGCCCCCTGAACTGAGCAGGATCTAAGGGGTTACCATCAGGCATATTCGTACCAGCCTCCGACATGTAGGTTGCATACTGCTCTGGGTTCATCATGTTCATTATACCCGGCCTTACCGTTTGTACACCAAACTGGTTGCTGTACGATACTTCAGAAATGCCATCTCTGCGGCCACTTTTGGTCGTAATAATTATTACACCATTTGCACCCTCAGCACCGTAAATAGCTGCTGAGGCGGCATCTTTCAGTATTTCCATAGAGGCAATCTCGCTGGGGTCCAGGTATTCTATACCGCCAGCACGCATACCATCTACAATATATAATGGTTCTGCATTGCCATTAGAACCCGCACCTCTTACACGTACCCGCATGCCTGCACCTGGCGAACCGGAGGCTGGTAATACAGTTACTCCAGCAGTACGGCCCTGTAAGGCCTGTTCTACCCGGGTTGATGATACTGATGCTATTTCTGCTTCATTTACAGAAGAAATGGCACCAGTTACCAGGCTTTTTCTTTGCTCTCCATAACCAATTACAACTACCTCTTCAAGTGCTTTGGTATCGGGTAAGAGTGTTACATTAATAGAGGCACGGTTATTAACTCCAACTTCCGTGGTTTGAAAGCCTATATATGAAATTACAAGGATTCCGGTTTCGGGTACCTGTAAGGTAAAATCGCCATTGGCGTCCGTAACGGTACCCACAGTAGGGGAGCCCTTTAGCATCACAGAGGCACCTGGTAGTCCTTCACCGTCTTCACTGGTTACTTTGCCCCGCACCGTAATTTCGGCTGCTTTGTTGAGCTTCACCAGGTTGTCCAATTTAAAGGTAGAACCGGAAGTATTGCCAGTATCCTTTTTATTGATCAGAGGTCGGGTAATCAGATAAGAGCCATCTTTTGACTTTTTAAACATCAAGCCGGTTGGCTTTAGCACCTGCGTCAGGTTTTCTTCAAAAGAGTTTTTGTAATTTACTGCATCAGACGATACCTGGTAGTTCTCCAGCATCTGGTCAGAGAAGAGGATATCAACCTTATAATGCAGCCTTAAATCATGGAGTACATCTTTTACTTTACGGGTGGTACCATGAGACTGGTCATGCTGCATGTATGTATCCAGTGCCAGCACCTGTGCTTGAGCCGGTGCCAGGCAAGCCAGCAAGAGCACGCCAATGTAGCTTAGGTGTAATAATTTAATTTTCATAAAAAGGTGTTTATGGTTGTTGTTGAATGCTAATAAAAACTGCAGGTCTGCTGCAGGCTTATTGTAATAAAGTATAGGCAATAGCTTTCACAGCTAAATGTGGTAAATAGCGAAACAAGATTAACAGCACAGATTGTGTATTAACAGTAAGATGTAAAAAGCCTTTAGCTTGAGTTGCGGTAAATGGTGGTGCGCTTATTCATAGGGGTGGTGTATTAAGATTTGTATTACTGTTTGCTGTGGATTACTACATTTTTATCCTGGCGGATTATATTAATATCCAGTATTTCAGAGAGGGCTTCGAGCAGTTCATTGGCATTTGTTGCATGAAAAGAACCAGAAATGGTTTGCTTAGCCAGGTTGCTTCCTTTTAGCTCTACCTGTAGCCCCCAGTTTTCCTGCAGTATGCTCTTAACTTCGAGTAGAGATGTATTTTCAAAAATATAACGGTTATTTTGCCAGGAGGCGTGGTTCTCCGGATGCTCTGTTTTATTGACTTGCAATTCTTTCTGCTTTTTATCTACTACAACCAGGTCGCCAGGCTCCATTGTTAAATATTGGGCATCTTGCTCCTGCTGGCCGTATTGTACTTTAATTTTCCCTTTAGAGAGAACGACCCTGGTCTGGCGCTCGCGGGCAAAAACAGTAAATTCAGTTCCTAATACCTCTACCTTAAAGGTTGAGTCGGTATGTACAATAAAGCGTTGGTCATCTGGGGTGTGTACTACCGAAAAATTAGCTTCGCCCTTTAAATATACATCGCGGGTAGCCTTGCCAAACCCAAAGCGGGGCACTTTTAAGCTGGAGTTAGCATTTAAGGCTACCTGGCTTCCGTCTGGCAGTGTGATAAAGCTGGTTTCACCATAGCCCGTAGAGTACAGCTTGCAGGTTACAGACTCCTGAAAGAACCAGGCAAAGGTACATACTGCCAGAATGATACAGGCTGCAGCCAGCCAACGCTTTGCCAAGAACCTTCTTTTTGCATCTGGTTGTATTGTTTTGCTTTTTTCCGAAGCTGGTACAACTTTAGGTTCTACTGCTATACGCTGGTTAAACCTTTGGATGGCTTTGTCTATATCTGCCTGGTATTGAGGGTGCATTGTTTCCCACTCATGTAGGCAGTCGTAAAAAAACTCATCGTTTTCGGGTTTGGTTAGCCATTGCTCAACCATCTGCTTTTGTAAAGTAGTAGCACGGCCCTCAAAAAAGGCATAGAGGAGTTCTTTGGTTATGGTTGCTTTGCGTGGCATTCGTAATAAAATAGGTTCTTACTATATAGACACGCCAGATCTAAAAAACCCTTACGCCAGCATAGAAAAAAATCAAAAAAAATTAAAATAAGGTTCTATCCCTTCATAAAAGGGTTTTTATGGGGGAATTTTTTATTATATAGAGTGCTGTAAATAAAGTCTGCTAGGGTAAAAGGCCCAGAAGAAGTAGCAAAAACCATTTCTTTTTAAGAAAGTCGCGTAAAAAATGGCTGGCCTTGCGGATTTGCGCTTCAACTGTTCGGGGGGAAAGCTGTAATTCTTCTGCAATAGCACCGTACTTTTTGTCTTCAAAACGATGCATAAGGTATATTTTCCTGCATTGAGCAGGTAGAGAATTAATAGCATTTTCTACATCATGGTATAGCTCTTCATATTGCAGAATAGCATCAGGTTGCAGGTTTTCTGCTTCAGGAAATTCTGTATCGCCATCGGTACTATGTTTAATTTCTTTACGGAGATAGTTGTATGCCCGATGCCTTACTGCTTTATACAAATAGGCTCTGTAAGAACTGGTAACAGAAGTATACGTCTGGTTTACATAAAATTGGTAAAATATTTCAGATACCAGGTCTTCGGCAATGGCTTTGGAAAACAGAAACCGCACAGCATGGCTGCACATAGGTTGGTAATAATGACGGAACAATAATTCACAACCTTTACGGGGATCGGCTTCAAAAGTCTTGCGGATAAATACTTCAACATCAGTGATCTTTCCTTCTGATGGTTGGTGCAAAGCAAACACTTCCTGCTGAGGTAGAGCAACTTCAGGTGTAAAAGCATCTTTTAAGGTTACCATGTGAGGGTTACTTACAGGTTCCATGAGTATTTGCTTTGTATAAAAATGGGTTGTTAGATAGCTACACGATACGGCTTGGCCAGGATATTTTGCCTATCCTGTTGGTGGCGCCAAAATTCTAAATAAATGATTTAAAAGTGATAATTATAAATGTAAAATAAAATATTGAATTTATAAATTATTTAAAGTTAATATTTTTTCAACATTCCATTTAGAACTACAAAAGCATTTTAATTTTATTCTTTTTAGCGATTTTCTGGAGCAGGCCTACAAAGTTTCGTATATAAAATACAAAACCAAGTTCTTTTGTATGAAAAACTACCAGCAAATTACTACCGATGTACTAATAATAGGCCAAGGCGCTGCAGGCCTGCGAGTGGCTATTGAGCTTACCACTGGTAAGGTGCCTTGCCTCGTGCTTTCAAAAAGAGCCCATGGCGATGCCCATACCAAGTGGGCGGCAGGTGGCATAAATGCATCTTTAGCTAACCTCGATAAAGAAGATACCTGGCAAATCCATGCAGCCGATACCCTTCGTGAAGGGCAGTATGTCTGTAATCCAAGAGCCGTGGAACTATTGGCACGCAGATCTCCGGCCCGTATTGCAGAACTACAGGCATGGGGCTGTCCCTTTAGCCTAACCGAAGAAGGTAAAATAAACCAACGCTACTTTGGTGCTCAGTCTTTTAGAAGAACCTGCTTTGTAGGCGACCGTACCGGAGAAGCTATTTTAGAGACATTGGTGAGACTGGCCGATGCTATGGAAATACCTTCCAGGGTAAATACATATATAAGCAAATTGCTGGTGCAGGAACGTAAAGTGGTAGGGGCAATTGGTTTTGATATGGAGACCGGAGAAAACCTGGTTTTTAAAGCCAAAGCTGTGGTGTTAGCCTGCGGTGGTTTTGCATCTATTTATAACCGAAGTTCATCCCGGCACGATGAAAATACAGCAGATAATATAGGGTTGGGTTATGAGGCTGGTGCCACGCTGCAGGATATGGAGTTTGTACAGTTTCACCCCACAGGTATGATCAAGCCCGAGCACATGATAGGCCGGCTGGTTTCTGAAGCGGTACGTGGAGAAGGAGGGCATTTGCTTAATAAAAATAAAGAACGCTTTATGGAAAAATACTCTCCAGATAAAATGGAGCTAGATGCCCGGGATGTGGTAGCACGTTCTATTTACCAGGAAATACAAGAAGGGAGAGGAACACCGGATGGGGGAGTATGGCTTGATATCTCTCATAAAGGTAAAGATTTTATCAAAGACCGCTTGCCCAAGTTAGTAGAGCAGTTTACTGCCCAAGGAATTGACTTCACAAAACAAGCTGTAGAGGTTGCGCCAACTTCGCATTATGCAATGGGGGGCTTAAAGGTTAATTTTGAGACTGGCGAAACAGGAGTGCCTGGTTTATACGCGGTAGGTGAGGCTACTGCAGGGGTGCATGGTGCCAATCGCCTTGGTGGCAATTCGCTTGCAGAAACCCTTGTGTTTGGCCAGTTAACCGGCTCTCATTTGCTTGGTGTTATTGATAGTTTGCCAGCACCAATTGTTTCGGAAGAGGTAATTGAACATAGCTTTAAGCAACTAGAGGCTTTATATGATAGACTACTGGGCTCACAAAACCCCGGAAAGTTGATTGCAGCCATAGGAGATTTGCTCTGGAAGCATGCTGGTATTGTAAGAGACCGGCAGGGCCTGGAAGAAGGACTTAGAAAACTAAGCGACTTGTCTGTAGGTGCTATTGAGAAAGAGAAAAAAAGCACAACTCCTAAAGATAGGGAAAAGGCCTGCAACCTGTACTTTATTATGATTGCTGCAGAAGCGGTAATAAGAGGAGCGCTACTTAGAGAAGAATCCAGAGGGGCACATTATCGTAAGGATGCACCAGAAGCAAAGACTGAATGGAAGAAGAATATTTATTACCGCAACCAGGAAGGGCAAATGCAGTTGTTTACAGAGCCTGTGCCACCCATTGCAGAGCAAATACAGCAGGCTTTAGACAAAGAATATAGCTTAAACTACCACCACCTGGAGTAAGTATATAGCAACAGAAAAGCGATTGCAACATGGAGCAGGATATAGTTATTACTACCGATATGGCATTAACTAATATTATGTATGGGCAAAAAAGCATTACAGGCATAAGGGCAGAATAGCCTCGGGAAATGCGTAGAATTACCAGCAAGAAAATAGTGCGCCACAAAGTGGTAATTATTTCTTAACCAGCTATAAAAAAAGAGGAGTGCCTTTTAAGCACTCCTCTTTTTTTATAGCTGGTTAAAATCAATTTTTGAATACAAGATATTTTTTAGCCGCAAAGTTGAATATTACCACTGTACAAATAGACATGAGTTTACTGATCTTGCTATCAATCATAAAGCTTTCTACATAAAGCCAGATAAAGAATTGGTTTAATAGAATGGCTACAAGGGAAACCAAAACAAAAGCTGTAAATTCTGCATGTGTTGAATAGCGCCCACCGCTAAACACCCACTTTTTAGAAATAATATAGTTTGCAAAAGTGGCTATAACAATGGAAATGAAATTAGAAGTAAGATAATTAAAATGCATTAGCTCTTCTAATACAAAAAAAACGGCAAACTCAAGAATTACACAAATTACGCCCGCAATTCCAAACCGTGCTATCTGTACAAAATTTTCATTTTGTAATAATAGAGTACGAATTTGTTTCATAAGGTATTAAACATAGCTGGTTAATGATTTAACAAACAGATAAGCTTCAAAGTTAGCATATTTAAATTCAAATAGGTCCTATTTAATATGAGAATATGTAAGCTTGTAATCTTTTCTGCCTTGGTAATAACGGAGCTATCGAAATAAGGATTACTTGAAACATTAAAATTTACAATAATTTAACAAAAAAGTCTCCTACGGTGTAACCCAGGTAAAAGTTTTAAAATGTAAGCTTACTTATTCAAAGTGCGGGTCCTATGTACTTCCGGGCAGCAAGGTCATACCTTTATACCATCCCGTGTAATTTCTGGAGTTGAGGCTTCGGTACGAAAGGCAGGCGCTTTATAACCTGGTTGGAGATAACTGGCTGGTATGGTTACTTGATTGCCATCGCGTAGCGCCTGGTATTGAGGCGACATTATTTCTACTCCACCTTCATTAAACGTGTCTTGGATGTTTTGGAAAAGCTCAGAATAGATAGCTGCCATCCGGTTTGGCTCACGTGTATAAGCATTAATCTGGTAACTCACATAGTAGTCGTCAAGGCTGGTTTGCAGCACAAAAGGTAGCGGCATATCTATTATACCTTCAGTGCGGCGCGCTGCAGTAATTAAAAGTTGATGTACTTGCCTCCAGGGTACATCGTAACCAATCGTTACAGTTGCATGCATAATTAAGCCATGGTCCTGTGCGTAGCTGCTATAGTTAATAGTATGCCCTGTAAGCACATTAGAGTTAGGCAAGGTAATGTCTTCATTTTTTGCAGTGCGGATTTTGGTTACCAGCATATTCTTTTCAACAATATCACCTACTACATCACCAATTTTAACTCGCTGCCCTACTTTAAAGGGACGCATGTATGTAATAACAATTCCTGCTACAATGTTTGATATAGCTGATGATGAACCTAAAGAAAAAAGAATACCAATAAACACCGATACTCCCTGAAAGATAGGAGAGCCTGAGCCTGGCAGGTAAGGAAATATAACTACAAACGAAAATGCATATAGCAGAAAGCGTAGTATTTTAAAAGAGGGTTCCGCCCAATCTGCATAAAAGCCTGGTATGGTAAGTACCCCTTTTTCTATTTCGTTACTTATAAAGTGGAAGAACTTAACTACGTACCTAGTAAATACTATAATTACCAGTATAGTAAGCAGGTTAGGTATATAGGCAATGATACTGAAAATTATCTTGCTAAAAGGGTTGAGGATATAATTCAATAATTGCTCTCCTATACCTTTGGTCCATGGAAAAATGCTGAAGATTACCGGGATAGACAGGTACACAATTAAAGCTAGCACTGCATAGCGCATAGCCTTAAGTGCATATAGCAGGGCTTTCATAGACCGTTGTGGGGTAAGCAGATCGTATCCGTTTATTTTAAGGCCTTTAACATATGCCCTGTGCTTTACAAGTTGTAAGCGCAGCTTATTAAAAACTTTATGTGTAAGCCTGATCAACAGCCAGACCACCGCCAGGGCCAATAAGGCCAGGCCTATTTCTATGAGCAGAGTATGCAGGCTGCTTTCTTTTCTGATCTGGGCTGTTTTTCTTTGCACCTTTTCGAGGTGGTCTGCTGCCAGTGCCTGGCGGCTCATATTATAGTAATTTGCCTCGGCATCTGTTACGCTGGTAATAATCATATCTCCATACATTACGTCAGAGGTACTTTCATTTTCAAAGGCACGCAGCGAATCGACTGTAAAAAAGGGGTTTTTAACTAAGGTTTTAATACGCTTTTCAACAGACTGGGCTCTTTCAGCTGCGGTAAAAGGGCCAATGTTAGAGTGTAAGAGAAACAGGGTGTCAGACTCAAGCACTACTGCTGCACCTCTGGTAAAACGCAGGCTGTCTTGTGCAAAGGAGGTAAGTGTGCACAAAACAATGCACATAAAAAGGAAAATGTTTTTCATATCATTCATCTCTCAACAAACCGGCTATAGAAACATAAAGGCAAAAAGCTTTTAAAAGAAAGCTAACCGGCTGTTAATTCAGGATTTACTTAACTAAAAAGCATTTTAATAAAAAAAATGCTAATAGCCAAAAAGGCTGCAAGTCCATGACCTGCAGCCTTTGTAATGTAAAATGCTGTCTTTAAAGATTATTCAAACTCAAGCACGAGGTCATCCTGTTCAAGCAGAGTACCTTCCTTAAAGGAAACATGTTTTATTTTGCCTGCCTGAGGAGAGGCCACGGCAGTTTCCATTTTCATTGCTTCAATTACAAATAATGGAGAGTTTTCCTTAACCAGATCGCCAGCTTTTACCAGTATTTTGCCTAAGCGGCCTTGAAGCGGTGCGCCAATCTGGCCGGGGCCGGTGGCTTTTGGGTGTACTGCTTTTTCTACTTTGTAAGAAAGGTTGCGTACCCGTAGCCTGCGCGACTGGCCGTTAAACTCAAAAGCTACACGACTCATACCTTGCTCGTCTGGCTCCAATACATAGAGCAGGCGTACCAGCAGGGTTTTACCTTCAGAAAGGGTAATAATAACTTCTTCGTTTGGTTTAAGCCCAAAGAAAAAGGCCGGTGTAGGAATAGTGCTTACATCGCCATACTGCTGGTAATGGTCATAATACTCCTTAAATACCTTAGGGTACATTTTCCATGACAGGTAATCCAGGAAATCGCAATGCTGATCAAAGGCTTCCTGGAACATTTTAAAGTCTTTATCAAAGTTGATAGGCTCTAAATGTGCATTTGGGCGGTCGGTAATAGGCTGCTCGCCTTTTAAAATAACCTTCTGCAACTCTTCCGGAAAGCCGCCATGTGGCTGGCCCAGGTCGCCACGGAACAGGCCTTTTACCGAGTCCGGGAAGGAGAGGTTCTTGCCGCGCTCCATTACATCCTGTGGTGTTAAGTTGTTGGAGGTCATGAACAAGGCCATATCACCCACTACTTTAGAAGATGGCGTTACTTTTACAATATCGCCAAACATTTTATTTACTATCTTATAGTTCTTTTTGATTTCTTCGAACTTATGTTCCAGGCCAAGGCCCCTGGCCTGAGGGCGTAGGTTGGAGTACTGTCCACCTGGTATTTCATGATCAAAAATTTCTGCCGTACCCGTCTTAAGCCCCGATTCAAAAGGATAGTAGTACTCTCGTACATCTTCCCAGTAGTTAGAATAGTCGTTAAGCGATTTGAGGTCCATAGGCTGTTCGCGCTCATGGCCTTTCATCATGGCTACAATAGAGTTAAAGTTAGGCTGCGAGGTAAGCCCCGACATGGAACTTAAAGCCACATCAATTACATCTACACCTGCTTCTATAGATTTGAGGTATGTGGCTACCTGCAGGGAGGAAGTATCATGTGTATGCAAATGGATGGGCAGGTCGGTTGCTTTACGCAATTCGGTAACCAGCTTTTCGGCAGCGTAAGGCTTTAATAAGCCAGCCATATCCTTAATGGCAAGCATATGGGCGCCTTCGTCTTCCAGCTGGCGGGCCATATCCAGGTAATATTGCAGGGTATACTTTTTATTTTCAGGGTCCAGGATATCGTTGGTATAGCAAATGGCGGCTTGGGCAATGCCACCGGTACGCTCGCGTACAGCACGGATGCTTACCTTCATGCTCTCAACCCAGTTCAGCGAATCAAAGATCCGGAATACATCTACACCTGTTTCCCACGATTTTTCTACAAACTTTTCAATCAGGTTATCGGGGTAAGCAGCATACCCTACCGCGTTGGAGCCGCGCAAAAGCATTTGCAGCAGCATGTTGGGCATAGCCTCACGGAAAAGCTTTAAACGCTGCCAGGGGCACTCGTGCAAAAAGCGCATGGCAACATCAAAAGTTGCACCGCCCCAAACTTCCATCGAAAATAGGTTAGGGTTGCTCCGGGCAAAGCCTTCTGCTACCTTTAACATATCCTGGGTACGCACCCGCGTAGCCAGCAGCGACTGGTGCGCATCGCGGAAGGTGGTATCTGTATATAAAATAGGGTTGCTTTCGCGTACCCAGCGCATTAGCCCCTCTGGGCCCATTTCTGTAAGCCTGTCTTTATTGCCCTTGGGGAAAGGGGAGTATGAGTCTACCTCAGGAATAAGAGGGGTCCTGAATTCTTTGTCTTTATCAACCTTTTTAACATCGGGGTTGCCATTTACAGTAACGTGGGCAAGGTAGCGAAGTGCTTTTGTACCGCGGTCCAGTTTACGGCCTACCTGTAGCAGTTCCGGGTTGTTCTGTATAAAATTTACAGTAGCCTGCCCTTTCTGAAAAATAGGGTGTGTAATTACATTTTCAAGAAAGCCGATATTTGTTTTAACGCCACGGATGCGGAACTCACGTAAGCTGCGGTGCAAGCGCTCGCTGGTACCTTTAAGGGTACGGCCGCTGGCAGATACCTTTACAAGCATAGAATCAAAGAAAGGAGAGATGCTTACCCCAGGGTAAGAGCTGCCCTCATCTAAACGTATACCAAAGCCACCGGCATTACGATAAGCAATGATAGTTCCGAAATCAGGCTTAAATCCATTTTCGGGATCTTCGGTAGTTATGCGGCATTGTATGGCAAAGCCATTGCACGGAATTGAATCCTGATCAAGAATAAAAATGCTTTTATCATGCAAGGGAAGTCCTTGGGCAATCAGGATCTGGGAGCGCACTATATCGATTTTAGTAATCTCTTCGGTAATAGTGTGCTCTACCTGTATACGGGGGTTTACTTCTATAAAGTAGATGTTCTCGTTCTTATCTACCAGAAACTCTACTGTACCTGCATTATTGTAGTTTACAGACTTGGCAATGCCCAGCGCATAGTCGTAAAGCTTCCGTTTGGTACTAAGGGCCAGGCTGGGGGCCGGAGCTACTTCTACTACTTTCTGGAAGCGCCGTTGCACGGAGCAGTCGCGCTCATAAAGGTGTACAATGTTGCCATAGTTGTCGCCCAGTATCTGTACTTCTATGTGTTTGGGGTCATCTATGTATTTCTCCAGAAATACAGTGTCGTCTCCAAAAGCATTACGTGCTTCGTTACGGGCTTCATCAAATGCTTTAGTAAGATCAGCATCGTTACGGACTACACGCATACCACGGCCGCCGCCGCCGGCAGCAGCTTTTACCATTATAGGGTAGCCAATCCGGGTGGCTTCGCTGATAGCAATTTCCAGGCTGGTAAGTTTCTCCTGGCTATCTTCTATTAGAGGTACACCAGCCTGACGAGCTATTATTTTGGCAGCTACCTTATCGCCAAGTTTTTCCATAACTTCTGGCTCCGGGCCTACAAAGATAATACCTTCTTCGCGGCAACGGCGGGCCAGGGTTACGTTTTCTGATAAAAAGCCATACCCCGGGTGGATAGCGTCTACCTTATAACGCTTAGCGGTTTTTATAATGGCCTCAATATCCAGGTAGGGTTTTAAAGGGTCATCGTCCCGCCCGATCTGGTAGGCTTCATCAGCCTTGTAGCGGTGCAGAGAATAACGATCTTCAAACGTATAAATAGCTACAGTACGGATGTTAAGCTCCGAGGCTGCGCGAAGAATACGGATCGCAATTTCCCCCCGGTTAGCTACAAGAAGTTTGTTGAGCTTTCTGGTAACAGGTTGTTGCATGTAAGTAAGCTTAAAGTGTGGTTGGTTTGGTTGTATTGTGTTTTTTGGCTAACAATGTAGGATTGTTATGGTGGAGCAATGCTAACTGGTTTGGCTATACAGCCGCTAACATTTTATAAACGCCCCCAGAAATACCTCCATATACAGGTAAAAGCCTTAAAGGGTTACCCTACGCAAACAGGCTCTTGTGTACAGGGTTTATTATCAGTAAGATAATTTAAAATAAATATTCGAAATCCTGCAAAGAAGAGTACCAAATGTTGAAATATTCCTGGTTGATGGCCCAACTATAAATTCTGATTTGTAAGGGCAAGCCCTTAAGCTAAGCATTAATCCAGGGTATGGCTATCTTTTCTTTTTACGGTTCTGGATACGCTCCAGTTTGCGTGGCCGGATCCATTCCAGGTAAGGCTGCAGCTTTTCTGAAGCTTGCAGAGCCGGTATAGAGTTAAAAGTAGTAGCCAGTTCTTTATTACTAAACGTAAGATGCAGAGTTGTATGGCAGGGCTGACAAAGCGGCACCGTAGGACCGTGCTTACCACCCTTTTGCTTTGGTGTAAGGTGGTGCCTGGAAGTGGAGCTCACTTCCCTTTCGCAAAGAGCGCAACGCTTGTCAAATTCCATAACCTTTCACTTGTCAGCCTGCTTTACTTGCCCTGGCAAAGGGGGCTTACGCTTTTGAAGGCTTGCCTTTAGGGCGGAGCGGCCTTATTTCAACATCCACATGCAGGGCATTTGGGTGTGCTTCCAGCAAGCTTACAATTGTTTCGGATATATCGCTGGGGCGCAGCATGTTTTCGTTTACTGTTACCGAATCGATAGTATCGAAAAAGTTAGTTTGCACAGAGCCCGGGTAAATGCAACTTACTTTTATGCCGTAGTTGCGAAGCTCCTTAAATAATGCCTGCGATATACCTCTTACAGCCCATTTTGTACCGCAATAGCCAGACATGTTTTCAACTCCGTTTAAGCCTGCGATAGATGCTATATTAATAATATGGCCTTCATCCTGGGGCTTCATATACGGAATAACAAGTTTGGAGGCATAAAACACGCCATGCACATTTACATCAAACATTTCCTTCCATTGGGCAACGTCCATATCTTCAAGGGGCCCTTCATAGCCTAAACCTGCATTGTTGATAAGTACGGCTATTTCGCTGCCAAAATCCTTAACTGTTTTTTTACATGCCTCCTCTACCGAAGCAAAATTGCTCATATCAGTTTGGTAGTGTTTAAAAGAGGGGTGCTTAAGCTCAGGCATACTGCGGCTCCAGCCAGCTACGTGCATTCCCTTATCAAGTAAAGCCTTAGCTGTTTCCAGGCCTATGCCTTTGCTTACGCCGGTAATTATCGCAACTTTTCTATCGAGTTTCATATAGTTATAAAAATGTATTTTGTAGATGTTGAGTAGGTTTAGCCCTGTTTTGGCAGAAGCCAGATCCTGAATCAGTAAATGCTTAAGCTTGCCGGTAAATACGTTTACCTGGCAATACTAATAACTAAATAGGGTGTAAACAAAGCATACGCCATCAGTAGTGCTAATGTTTGTCATTTATCTGTACTGGAATTGCTGTTTTTTATAAGTTGGTAATAAAAGGCAATACTTTTTTTATAGTCTTCAATGGCTATACGCTCATCAATGCCATGTATGCGTGGTAGATCTTCTTTAGTAAGTGTAAAGGGTGAAAACCTATAGATGTTAGTACTTATACCTATGTAATTACGGGCATCTGTGCCTCCCAGTACCAAGTTTGGTGCTACAATAGCATCGGGATATAGCTGGCGAATAGTAGTGCTGATATTGGCAAACCCGGTAGAGTGAGTAGGGGATACAGGCGATGGGTCGCTTATAAAACGAGTAGTAGATGTCTGTACCCGGGAATCGTTTACAGTTTGGTTTACATGGTTTACAATATCAGCAGAAGTATAGCCAGGTAATAAGCGAAAGTTAACAGCTCCATGGGCCTCGGTAGGAAGCACATTGTCTTTTACTCCGCTTTGCATAATAGTAGGTGCTGTTGTGGTACGTACCAAGGCATTGCCCGATGGCGTTTTTTTATAAGTATTTAAAATTACAGGTTCAAACAGCCAGGTATTGGCAAATACCATCCGCTGTAAAAAAGGCATTTCCGGGCCTACATATTCAATAAAGCCTTGAACGGGCGGGGTAATGGTAGCAGGCAGAGGGTTTTCGTTAATGTTTAGCATAGCCCTCGATAGTACTGTAATGGGGGTTTCTTTTTCGGGCATTGAAGAGTGGCCTCCCTGCATACTTACCATCATTTTTACTGTGGTAAAGCCTTTTTCTGCCGTTCCTATAAGTGCAACCGGCTTTTGTATTCCGGGCACAAGCCCCTTGGTTACAGCATAGCCTTCATCCAGAATCCACTCGGCTTCTACTTTTCGCGAGGCCAGTACACCAGCCATGGCTTTGGCACCAAAGCCACCTACTTCTTCATCATGTCCAAAAGCCAGGTAGAGGCTTCGTTCAGGAGTGTAGCCTTGTAGCAATAGCATTTCAATAGCTTCCAATATGGCCATTACCGATACTTTATCGTCTAAAGTACCTCGCCCCCAGATAAAACCATCCTGTATAGCACCTTCAAAAGGATGTACAGACCATTTACTCAGCGCTTCTTTTTCAACAGGTACTACATCCATATGTGCCAGTAAGATAACAGGTTTTAAACCAGGGTTGCTTCCCTGCCAGTAGTACAGCAAAGAGTAATTGCTTATAGTTTCTTTCTGGAGGCGGATATGGGTTAGAGGAAAATTTGCCTGTATAAAGTTATGCAGTTCAATAAAGGGCTGGCCCTCAAAATGTGCTGTATCTTCTGTTGAAACCGTAGGAATGCGAATAACCTGCGAAAGCCGGTGTATCGCTGAACTGTCAACTTGTATGGGTTCTACAGCTGCTACCTGTACCTGTTTGGATTTAAATTGTACCGTATTAAATAACAGAACGCCAATTAATACTAGTAAAAGTATGCCCACAAAAAGCGTAATTTTTTTTATCATCTTTTAACAGATCGGTAATTTAAAGTTTACCTGCCTATAGCGGGAATGGTATGCTTAAATACTGAAAGGAAGGTTTAACCTATCACCTTTTAGCTTTGTAAATATAGGAATTGCCCTGTATTGTTAAAGGGTTAATGGCTTAAATGTTTAAAATCAAATCCTGCTAAAAGTATAAATTGGCTCCGGTGCTTGGTAAGCCAGGAGATAAAAGCGCTGCATGTTGCAAAAAAGCTCTTCTGATAGAAATTTTCTTAAACGTATAACTTATATAAGATTTCTTTCTAAATTTTATATTAAAATTTAGAGTCTATAGATTAACCGGTATAAAGCTGTAACAAAGTTTACACTTTAGCAGTAAATATATATTACCTCTTACTTTCGGTCTTTCAGGTATTGCAAGCATGGGGTGCCCTCTAGTTGCCTTCAGAATTAAATGGCGGTATGTTCCTCTCTGTTATCGAACTGCAGGGGTATATTTATTTTATGTTTAACTGAACGTGTGAATGATATGAAAAGTCCATGGAGAAAACGCGCGAAGCTTTCATTCAACAATATGTTCTTTGGAAAGCCATCGCAACAAACACGCAAGTTTTACATTGGTATCCTGGTATTGATCATCATGCTGGGAATGCTGATATAACCTTACGAGCCTGGTATCTTATCAGGCTCTAACTTTTAAATAGTTACTGATCCACCCTTTGGGGGGCTTATATGCCTGCATGTATGCGCCGGGGTTGTTAATTAAGGCATGGTGTAAAACTCAAAATATGTATCATTAAACTCAGTTGGGTCCAGGGCAAAGGTCCTTTCCAGGTATTGAACCTTGTTCTGGTAGGTCCATGTAATAACGGTAGTGGTGCGGGTACCATAGCGTCCATCCATACGTATAAAAGGAGCCGAAAGCTTTCTTTCTGTTTCAAGGCCTATGCCTGTATCGGGCAACTCCAGGTCTGCAAATTCCTCTGCAGATGCTGTAATGGCTATCAGGTCTGTGGTCGATACCTGGTTTCCTTCCTTCAACATTACATTGAGCATACTTTTAGCCAACTCTGTTTTGGGCCACGGTGTATCTAAAAAAGCATTACTTAGCCCATATATACCGGGCTTAACCTGTTGGGGCGCTGCACCCTGGTTAGAATAATACCATAGCTCTTTACCATCAGATACCAATACATTAAAAGGATTATACAAGCCTGCCTGCCGGTTAAGGTTTTGTAAAAATGATAAAGGATGTAGCCTGCTTTTAAGATAGTCTGTAACAACAAGCCCTCTGGAAAGAGAACCGCTCTTTTCTTTGGTCAGCTCCCGGAAGTTGGTGAGCGCAGCAAAGTATCCACTTTTATGCATTCCCATCCAGGTGCCGCCTTCCTTCAGGTCTTTACCTGCTAGTATTTGCTGCTCTTGCCATTCATGCAGGGGCTGTGTAGGGCGATTAAAAAACTCATCGCGGTTTGCTACCAGCACAAGCTTGTAAGTCGGGTTGTTTTTCCAGCTAAAGGCTATCAGGCACATGTTTTTGTAAGTATGTGTACTAAAAAAAATGGCGACAAGCTTAGAATTTCATCGAAGGCTCATCTGTGTTTTATAAAATTTCGCAACTCTTATTGCGCTTATATGAAGTGTTGGTATATAGAAAAAGGGCGTTGGTGTAAAGTTTTTGCCTTGCTTTTCTTTCTTTAGTAACTAGCTGCATAATAGAATGCTTGCTAAAGGTAAGCATCATTGCCAAAAGGTTCAACTTATGATTTACATTTTACTTCTAATGCTTATAGTAAGTGCAGCATTACTCTTGTTCAGTAAAAAGAGGTATAATGCGCTGGAAAGTTCGCTAAGATCTTTCAAGGAGCAGGCAGCTATAGAGCGGGCTTTGTCTGAAAAGCGCATTGCTGAGCTTATTTACTTAAAGCAGTTTGAAGGTGTTGCAGATGCTCAGAAGCTGGCCGCCTCGCTACTAAAAGAAGCAGAAAGTGATGCTGAGGCTTTGCGGCAACAGAGGGAAGTCGAGTTAAAAACGCTTACCCAATCTGCAAAGCAATTAAACCACTTATATTGCAGGGATAATGAGTTTTTATATGCAGAGGGGCAGGTAAGAAATACTGTACAGCAAACCCTGGAAACCATGCACGTAATGTTTACTACGGCTTACCCGGATATTGCCATTTGTTATTACGGAAATTTAATAGCCTGCTCAAAATACCTGATTCAGGTAAGCCAATATCCTGCCTATAGAACAGATGCATTAACTGTGCTTAACAAGTTTTTAACAGAGCATAGTTTAGTAAAAGTTTATGAAATGCAAAAGGCTGTATTATATCCTGCCTCTTTTTGCTTTGAAGATTTTTATGCCCACACCCTGCTGTCTAGCTTAAACCAATATATAGCAAAGCAGGAGCTACAATTAACCCATTTTACAGACCAGGCAAATATACATCATAAGCGGGACCGCATGATTGAGATAATCTGTGAGATAAATGAGGAGTTGATCTTGAAATGCGATAAGGCACCATCCTTTAATGAAATAGAAAGTAGAATGAGGGAAATGAGAAACAGGCTACATGGGCTGGCAGAAACAGCTTAATTGCCTTGTGTTTAATAGGATGCCCCTGTGCCTGAATAAGAAGAAAATGAATTGAGTTATGTGGAATACTAATAAAAAAATTGTAATTTGTTATGCTGCCACAGACGCAGCTGCTTACGGTGCATTTTTAAAAGAGCAATACAGGCAAAACAAAACAGACTTTGAGTTGTACGACTTTATGGTAAGCCAGCCCATTAATACATATTGGAAAGAGGTATGCCATGATATGATTGTAGATTGTGATGGCCTGCTTGTGATATTAACTCCAGGTATGCTGCACGCAGAAGATGTACAGTGGAAGCTGGCGTATGCAGCTGCCCTGCAAAAACCTATGCTTGGTATATTAACAGGCCCGGATGGAGTAAGCCAGTTGCCCGATGAAATGAGCGGACAGCCTGTAATTGCTTGGAAGTGGCATGATATCGTAGAATTTGTGGCAGCTATTGGTGCTGAAAAAACAGAGCCTGTGCGTAAAAGAGCTTGATTTGCTGTGCAAAGCAGCATCCGGTAAAGCAGGTATAAACGTATATGTTAAAAATTAATAAAATGCTAAGACAGACTTTAGGTTGTTTTCTGATTTTTATTCTTTGTGTAGGGTGCAGGCAACACGTTTCACCAGAAACACTCCCTGCTTCAGAAAAAATAGAGCTGCTTCTTAAAAATAAATACCCCACCGAAAATACCCTTAACTTTTCTGTAAGCGATATACCTATACTTTTATCATATACAAATAGCAGGAAGGTAGTAGCGCAATACCCTTTTTTGCCGGTTTCATCAAAGATATATCCACCCAGGGAGCTTGTGTATATAGCTTTATCTTCCATTGAAAATATCAGGCTTGGCGCACCTGGCTATATTCATAGTAATTTGCTGGATACCCTTTCGCAAAGTAACCAGGTTGATATTGAGGAGGTCCGCAATCTATATATAGAATGGTGGGATCAGAACAAGGAAAAAACAGCACAAGAACTTAAAGCCCTGCCGCCTTTGCAAAATACCCCTTACCAGTGGGTTTGGTAATGCTTGCTAACTTTTCATTTTTATATATAAAAGAAAGCTTCTAGCCTTTTTTGCCACCTGCCATTTTTTCCTGAAGCTTACCTAAAAAGAATGATCGGTATGTTTCGCCTAATGGTACCTCTGTATCGCAATCATAAAACAGAATGAGGTTTCCATCTATAGCTTTTATTTTGTCTATTGATACGATATATGATTTATGTACCCTGGCAAAGCTTGAAGGCAATATTTCGGCAAGCTGTTTAAAGCTTAAATAGCAGATAATGCGCTCATTTATAGTATAGATAGAGAGGTAGTTCTTAAGGCCTTCCACATAAATAATGTCCTTGAATTGTACCTTTAGTATCCTGCCCTTTATTTCTGTTTTTACAAAAAAGAACTCATCCTGTAAAGTTGGTGCAGGTATAGTGTTAAGAATGCCGGCTGGGCTGTTAACCCTTTGCACTGCTTTTAAAAAGCGCTCAAACGAAATAGGTTTTACCAGGTAATCCAAAGCTTTATGCTCAAAACCATCCAGAGCATACTGTGTATAGGCTGTGGTAAGTATAACCTGGCACCGGCCATTAATAAGCTTTAGAAGTTCAATACCAGAAATATGAGGCATGTGTATATCAAGAAACAGCAGATCTATTTCCTCCTGCTCTATTTTAGTTAATACCTCCAATGGATTAAGAGTAGTGGCAACAAGTTGTAAAGAGGGAGTTTTTTCAACATAACTTTTCAGGATGTCTATTGCTACTTCCTCATCATCCACAATCATGCAACGGATCATATTTCTTAAATTTTTATTTCCAGTACAACACCATAGTGATCTTGCGTATCATTTAGCTCAAACAAATACTTGCCAGGATAGAGCAAGTCTAAGCGCTTGCGTGTATTATCAATTCCTATACCAGCAGAAGGCTCTACAGGGCCAGATCTCTTTTTGTTATAGGTGGAGAAGTGTAAGGTATTGTTAGTAAGTAGTAAATTAATTTTAACGGGATATTCTGCATTTAATAAGTCGCCATATTTAAAGCAGTTTTCTACAAAAGTCAGTAAAAGGAGGGGAGGAATCATTCTAAAAGATAAATCGCCTTCTATATTAAAACAAATCTGGAGCCGGTGGCCAAAACGCAGCTGGTTGATGGCTATGAAATTTTGTATATGCTTAACCTCGTCTGCAAGCATAGCTTTGGCATTACTACCCGTATCTTGCAGGGCATAGCGCATAATAGCAGATAGCAGCATAATGCCTTCGGCAATTTCTTGCGAAAACCGCATGGTTTGCCCGTAAAAGAAATTAAGGGTGTTAAACAAAAAGTGGGGGTTGATCTGGTTTTTGAGGTAAAGCAACTGGGCGTCTTTATTATCTTTTTCTGCTTTAAGCAGGGCAAGCTCATAGGTAGCCTTTTTTTCTTCCAGCTCTCTTCTTTTGCGTTCTGATAAAACAAGGTCAGCAGCTACCCAATAGCCAATGCCCAGAATAATAAAATAACCACCTCGCCACAGGGCCGAAGATAGATAATCAAAAATATTTAGTACTATTCCTTTTTGTTCTGGATAAATGATTGGGACTATCCCTGTTTTGAAAATGTATTTTATAGCTGCATATAAAGCCAAGGTTACCAGGGTAGCGATAGCGCCCATAAGCCAACGCTTATGTTTAAAAAAGCGGGGAAGTATATAAATGCCAAATGCATAAAACAATAGGATATTAATCAAAAAATTAATGATAGTATCCCAGAAGCGAAAGGTCATACCAAAGGCATAGGCACCAAATACAACCTCATACATTATATACAGCGACCAGGCCCCGATATGCTTAGCCAGTTTTTTTAATTCTGCTACTACATTTACAATACCTATGGTTTCTGTAAGGGCAACGTGGCTTTGGTTAACTGATATTTGCCTGAAAGGAAGTCTGATGCTTTTCATAAAAAGTAAAAATACAGGTTTATGCTCAGAACTATTGTATGCAAAAGAGTTTGATTGATGAGTGGGCTGAAATGAATTTTGGGCTGTAAGTAAAAATAAAAAACGCCCTTACTTTGAAGCAAGGGCGTTTTTTATTTTTATATTTACTCTTGTTCTCCTGCAGCAATAGTATCTTCCAATTGCTTATACCACTCTGCGCCATATTTACGAACCAGTGGCTCTTTCAGAAATTTGTAAACAGGTACATTTAAAACGCTACCCAGCGTACAGGCATCCGAGCAAATACTCCACTTGTCATAATTAAGGGCATCATACTCTTCGTATTTAGTAACACGTATGGGGTACAGGTGGCAGGAGATAGGTTTTTTATACTCTATTTTACCATCGTAAAAAGCCCTTTCAATGCCACAGTGCAAATGCTTTTTTTCATCATAAATGGCATAAGCGCACTCACGGTTACCAATGGTAGGCGTAGAAAAGTCGCCATCCTCATCTATAACCCAAGTGCCTTGTTCTTCTATGGCTTTAATACCCTCCGGGCTTAGGTAAGGCTTTACTTTATCGTATATATCTTCAATAATGCTAACTTCTTCTTCTTCCAGGGGAGCACCCATGTCACCTTCCACACAGCAGGCTCCTTTGCACTTCTCAAGGTTGCAAACAAAGAATTTATCCTTTACATCATCGCTAATTACAGCTCTGTCAACTACTATCATTTTTGTACAGGTATTTCAGGAACTATGGCTTTTGCTTTCGTTGTATTATATAAATACAGGGGCATAACCCTTGGCAGGGCCAAGTAATTCCCAAAGGTACCATTATTCTTACCATTTTCCCTTAAATTGCAGAAAATTCGAATTCCCTGCTTTCGTCTTTATTTTTTAAAGCAGGCCATGCAACAGTACTGATGAGCAACTATTTAGATACATTAAACCAACCCCAGAGAGAGGCGGTGCTAACCAGCGATGGGCCGCTCATGATCATTGCCGGCGCAGGTTCCGGTAAAACAAGAGTGCTTACATACCGCATTGCTCACCTAATGGCCAATGGGGTAGAGCCCTACAATATTATGGCGCTTACCTTTACCAATAAGGCTGCTGCCGAAATGCGCCACCGTATTGAAGATGTAGTGGGCAATGAAGCCCGCAACCTGTATATGGGTACTTTTCACTCGGTGTTTTCCAAAATATTAAGAATTGAAGCTGCCAAAATCAATTACCCCTCAAACTTTACCATTTACGATACTGACGATTCTAAATCGTTGCTGCGCTCGGTAATTCGCGAGCTGGGGCTGGATGACAAGGTGTATAAAGTAAACATGGTACTGGGGCGGATCTCTATGGCAAAAAACCGCTTGGTTTCGGTTATGGCCTACGAGAATAACAGCGAGTTAAGGGCAGACGATGAAATGTCGGGCAAGCCGGATTTGTACCGTATTTACAGGCACTACCAGGCACGTTGCTTTAAAGCAGGTGCTATGGATTTTGATGATCTGCTTTTTAATACCAATGTTCTTTTTCGCGATCACCTGGATGTGCTCAATAAATACCAGCACAAGTTCCGCTACATTATGGTTGATGAGTTTCAGGATACCAACGTATCTCAATACCTTATTACCAAAAAACTGGCGGGTGTACACCGTAATATCTGTGTGGTAGGTGACGATGCCCAAAGTATTTATGCCTTTAGAGGGGCCGATATCCAAAATATCCTCAACTTTGAGCGCGATTATCCCGATCTGAAGATTGTGCGCCTGGAGCAGAATTACCGCTCTACCAAAACCATTGTAGAAGCCGCTAATTCAATTATAAAAAGAAACACAAAGCAGCTCCGTAAAGAAGTATGGACCTCTAATGAAGAAGGCTCGCTGATTGAGTTGCTCAAAACCAACTCCGATAATGAAGAAGGCAAGCTGGTAGCTACTTCTATTTTCGAAGAAAAAATGCGCGAAGGCCAGCGCTGGAGTGATTTTGCCGTGTTGTATCGTACTAACTCACAGTCGCGTGCTATTGAAGAATCGCTCCGGCGCATGAATATCAAGTACAAAGTAGTGGGGGGGCTGTCTTTTTACCAGCGCAAAGAAATAAAAGACCTTATTTCGTACCTGCGGTTTACAGTTAACCATAACGATGAAGAAGCTTTAAAGCGCATTATTAACCTGCCAAAGCGGGCTATTGGCGATACAACTGTGGCAAAGCTCATCGTAATGGCCAACGATAATGATGTGCCGCTCTGGAATTTTGTAGGAAATATACACTCGGTAATGTCTGGCCGCACTGCGAATGCAATTGATGGATTTGCGAACTTGATAAAAAGTTTCGAGATTGCTGCACAGACCAAGGATGCCTACGAGGTAGCCTCTCAGGTAGCCAAGGAATCGGGTTTGCTGAAGGATCTGTATGAAGATAAATCGGTAGAAGGTATTTCGCGTTACGAAAACGTACAGGAATTACTTAACGCCATAAAGGAACATGTAGATAACCCTGAGGTGCAGGACAAAAGCCTTTCTGCCTTTTTGCAGGAGATTGCCCTGATTACCGATGCCGATACCGATAAGGACCAGGATAAAGATCGCGTAACCCTCATGACCATCCACTCCTCCAAAGGGCTGGAGTTTAAAAATGTGTACATCGTGGGTATGGAAGAAGATCTCTTCCCCTCGCAGATGATGCTTGCCAGCAGAGATGACCTGGAAGAAGAACGCAGGTTGTTTTATGTAGCCATTACCCGGGCAGAAAAGAGGCTAACGCTCTCGTATGCCACCTCTCGTTACCGTTTTGGAAACTTAAAGGCTTGCGAGCCCAGCCGTTTCCTGGAAGAGATTGATAGCCGCTACCTTAAAACAACCCGTAAGTTTGTAGAAGAAGAAAAAAGTTTTAGCAATTTTTTAAGTCAGTTTCAGCGAAATGGAGGCGCTTCACGTACAAGAAATACTACGGTAAGCCAGCCAACCCACAAAGCCTCGGCCAATTTTGCGCCCAGCGATATTAACCTGCTCCGTGAGGGCATGAAGGTAGAGCATCTCAAATTTGGCTTCGGAGTAGTAAAAGAAATAGACGCCAAAGGCCCGGATAAAAAAGCTGTTATTGATTTTGATGGATTCGGAGAAAAAACACTGATCCTGAGTTTTGCAAAATTGATGATTCACTCATAAAAGCCGCCACTTTTAGGCTATGTTTTAAATACCAAACCGTATCAGAAAATGGCTGAGAAGAAATTTAAGTATTACACAGATTACCAAAACATAATTTTGAAAGAATACGGAAGAAATGTGCAGAAGATCGCTGAGTATCTTCTCACCATTGAAGATAGGGATAAGCGCTCCCGCTATGCCCACACGCTTATTGAGCTTATGCGCCAGCTTAACCCCAATATGCAAAACTCTCAGGATTATAACCAAAAGCTTTGGGATCACCTCTACATAATGTCAGATTTTAAACTGGATGTAGAAAGCGAGTACCCGATGCCCCAGAAAGAAATGTTGGGCAAAAAACCAAAGCACATTGGCTATAACACCAACGAAGTGCGCTTTAAGCACTATGGTCGCAATGTAGAGTTACTTATTGAAAGAGCCACCCAGTTGGAAGATGATGAAGACCGCGAAGCAGCCATGATTTACATTGGCAAGCTGATGAAGAGCTTCTATGCCGCCTGGAATAAAGAGAATATTGAAGATGAAGTGATCTGGCACCAGATGAAGCAAATGTCTGGTGGTAAGCTGGTACTTGACCTGGACAAAGTAAAGTCGGGTAACCTGTTTGATCAGCAACAATCTAAAGAATACCGTGGTGGTGCCGGTACACGTACACAACATGCCCAGCAGAACTATACTGGCAGAGGAGGTAGCAATGCCGGTAAGCGCTCCAACCCTATGGACCGCCGTAAAAAATAAAGATACGTTTGTATCTTCCCATATCTATGCCTGCCGGTTATTTGCATCGGCAGGCATCCTCCTTTTATTTTAAAAATTTGTAATACATGGATTCATTTGAAATTGTAGGTGGAAAAAGGCTCCAGGGAGAAATTATCCCTCAGGGTGCTAAAAACGAAGCCTTACAAATACTATGTGCCGTGCTGCTTACGCCAGAGCCGGTAGTTATTAAGAATATTCCCAATATTCGAGATGTTAATAAACTCATAGAGCTTCTTGAGGCTATGGGTGTAAAAACAGAACGCCTTGAAGAAGGTGTAATTCGTTTTCAGGCAGATGATGTAAATATCAACTACCTCGAAACTCCCGATTTTGCGAGCAAAGCAGCTTCGTTGCGGGGTTCTATAATGATTTTAGGACCTTTGTTAGGCCGTTATGGCAAAGCCAAAATACCTAAGCCCGGAGGCGACAAAATAGGCAGACGCAGGCTTGATACCCATTTTCTGGGGCTTGAGAAACTGGGTGCAAAGTTTAATTATAACTTTAAAGATAGCTTTTACCATATAGATGGCAGTAACCTGCAGGGAACCTACATCCTGTTGGATGAAGCCTCTGTAACCGGAACCGCCAATGTTGTAATGGCAGCTACCCTTGCAAAAGGTACCACTACTATTTACAATGCCGCCTGCGAGCCTTACCTGCAGCAGTTGTGTAAAATGATGGTGCGCATGGGCGCGAAGATAGAAGGTATTGGCTCTAATTTAATTACCGTGCACGGTGTAGACCAAATGGGCGGTACTGAGCATACCATGCTGCCCGATATGATTGAAATCGGTAGCTTTATTGGCCTTGCCGCCATGACAGGGTCTGAAATTACTATTAAAAATGCACGCATTGATCAGTTAGGTATTATTCCGGATGTTTTTGGCCGCCTGGGTATTAATATGGAATTTAGGGGAGATGATATTTATATACCTACCCACCACCACTACCAGATCGATACCTTTATAGATGGCTCGATTCTTACTGTAGCCGATGCCCCTTGGCCTGGCTTTACACCAGATTTAATAAGTATTATTCTTGTAACAGCTATACAGGCAAAAGGTACTGTGCTGGTACACCAGAAAATGTTTGAAAGCCGCCTTTTCTTTGTGGATAAGCTAATAGATATGGGTGCGCAAATCATATTAAATGATCCTCACAGGGCTACAGTAATAGGTCTGGATCGTAAAATGCAATTAAGAGGCATCCGTATGACTTCTCCTGATATTAGAGCAGGGGTAGCACTGCTGATTGCGGCACTTTCTGCAGAGGGCACCAGTATAATAGACCATATTGAGCAGATTGACCGTGGCTACCAGAATATTGATGGCCGCCTGCAGAGCCTTGGAGCCCAGATCAGAAGAATCTAACAAGGAGACTAACTAAAAAAAACCGGCTTGTATCATGCAAGCCGGTTTTTTTTTACTTTATCAACTGCCATGGCTTAGGTAATTTTACTTTGCAGATAAGCTAACTTATGTAAGTTTTAAAATTGTATGCTGGCTTTTGCAACAAGCATACCTCAAGGAGTATATGATATTTTGAAAAGCATAAGTATTTGATTTGAAGGGTTTTGTGTTAGGATTTTTGCGCTATTGTTAAAGTATAGCATCGGTAAAATAATATAATAGTGCTATGACAACTATGTATTTTACATAGGTATATTAAGTTGCAAAGCAAGGGTATATGGTGTTATTTTGGTTTAATTAACTACTTATACCGAAAACGATACACCAAAATGGAAAAATTGATTTTTGAAGGGAAAATTTATAAAGTCTACTACGACAGTAGTTTGTACATGGGAAAAGTTGTATGGAATGGCAATCCTTCTTTGGAAGAGTATAAGCAGCCATACGAGTTTATACTAAACTTCGCTAAAACGAACAGGGTAGATAATTTTCTTGCAGATACTATAAACCAGGGCGTGGTATCGCCAGATGCCAGAAAATGGTTCGAAACCAGTGTGTTTCCAAGGGCTGTAGCCTTAGGCTTAAAAAGAGGAGCCGTAGTTTCTTCTGCAAATGCATTTAAAAAGTATTACCTAAATGCAATTCTTTCGGCCGTAAATAAATTTGGTGTGCCAGTTAAAATATTTTCTGATACAGAGTCAGCGATAAACTGGTTCAAGTCTTTTGATAAACAAGCAGCCTGATTGTACTAAAAGCCTGTTCATTTGAGCAGGCTTTATTTATCCTGTTTTAATTGTGCTTCCTCTATTTTTTGGGTTAACTCCTCATCAGAAATAGCTTTAAACCAATTAGCCGGAAGTTGCAAACGTACTGTTTGCGCACCTCCTGATGGGGTGCAAACCACAGATACCATTTCCGACTCAGATTCAAGCATTTTTGCCGCTTGATCTGCCCGCTCTTTTGTCATGCCTCCGCTTAAAGCCTGTACGCACACCCACTGTGTGTTTTTTTTATCAATTACTTCACGTTGATCCATATATTAAAAAATTATGTATACGGCATTTCATCAATAAAGCTGTATCAGGCTAAATAAACCCGGTATCCCTATATGCGTAGTAAAGGTAATTTATACTATTTTTAGCTAATTTATGTACGAAAGCAGGCATACTATATGATCAGAACTACCGTGTTGAGAAGAAACCTATTGGCTTCTCTATTACTCATCTTACCTGTATTACTGGACTCCTGTGCCCGAAACCCTGTTACAGGAAGAAGAGAGTTGATGTTTTTAAGTGAAGAGCAGGAAATTGCTATGGGCCGGCAGGCAGATCCCGAAATAGTAGGCTATTTTGGACTCTATGAAGACCCCACATTGCAGCGCTTTATCAATGAAAAAGGGCAGCAAATGGCAGCTATTTCTCACAGGCAGAACCTGAACTATGAATTTAAAATTGTTGACTCACCAATCATTAATGCCTTCGCGGTGCCAGGTGGCTACATATATTTTACAAGAGGGATAATGGCACACTTTAATAACGAGGCAGAGTTTGCCGGTGTGCTAGGGCATGAAATTGGGCATGTAACTGCCCGCCATACGGCCCGCCAGCAAAGCAGAACTATTCTGGCGCAGGCGGGGCTTATTGCTGGGGTATTAGTGGCTCCGCAATTGGCTCAGTTTGCTGAGGCAGCACAGGCAGGAGTAAGTTTGTTGTTTTTAAAAAATGGCCGTGATGCCGAGCGCGAGTCAGATAGGCTAGGGGTTGAGTACTCAACCCGTATAGGATATGATGCCCATGAAATGGCAGAGTTTTTTGAAACTCTTGAGCGGAAAGAGGGAGATGGGGGAGGCGCAAAAGCGCCCGGTTTTTTATCTACACACCCTAACCCTGGCGACAGAAGAAAAACCGTAACCAGGCTTGCGGCAGATTGGAAAAAACAATTAAATGCCACCGATCTACAAGTGAACCGCAATAATTATCTGCGTATGCTCGATGGGTTGCTATATGGAGATGACCCCAAGCAAGGCTTTGTTGAGGCTAATGTATTTTACCACCCCGTACTTAGGTTTCAGTTTCCTGTGCCTGCCAACTGGGCAGTGCAAAATACACCTCAGCAAGTACAAATGGCCTCATCAAATGGCGAGGCGCTATTAAACCTGAGCCTGGCCCGGGGAAATTCATTGGAAGAGGTAGCACGCCAGCTTCTGGAGCAAAACAAGCTACAACTGGTAGAGTCGCAAAGCAGAACTGTAAATGGATTACCTGCACTGGCTTTAATTGCAGACCAACAGCAGCAGCAAGGAAATATAAGAACCTTGATTTATTTAATACGCTATGGTGATAATATCTATAACCTGATGGGAATAAGCCGTGCTAATAATTTTAACACATTTGCTGCCTTGTTTCAGAATAGTATGGAAAACTTCAGAGAGTTAACCAATGCTGATATTATAAACAGGCAACCAGAGCGGGTTCGCATCAGAACTGTGCAGCAGGCAGGCACCCTGGAGCAACTTCTTAGAGCTAACAATGTGCCTGCAAACAGAATACAGGAGTTGGCTGTATTAAACGGTATGAACCCAGGTGACAGGGTTGAGCAGGGCACACTAATTAAAATTGTAACGCGTTAAGGTGCTTTTTTTGCCTTGCACTTGTTGTATTATTTTAATGGTGTGTCGGGTATGTAGCCGCCTAAGTTTGTTAAACACAGACTGTAGGCGGCTTTATTGTTATGGGTAACGGCGTTGCATTTTTACTGTGATTGTAGTATGTTAATTCACAATATATTTGTTTGTTTTGTATTATTTGTATAATTCTGTCTTCATCGAACTAATAAAACTTTTATAAAAAACCAAGTTTGGAAGAAGTAAATAAGGTTTATAATTTTTTTTCATTTTAATGTAAATCTAAACAAAACATTAGCCGTAAGTAGGTTTAATAAAATAAAACCTATGTTTATGAAGAAATTATGAAATTTTATTAAGTTGTTTCTGGCTTGTGCTAGCGTAAAAAGGTGTAGCTGATCTTAAAAATGTATTGCCTTTTACACTGGTTTTAAGGAGAAAGAATGAAATAGGATATTTTTAATATTTTCAGAGGCAAGGTTTATTCATTCATCTTAACTTTTTTGTATGAACAAAACCCTTACGCTCCATGCTTTGTGTACATTTATGCTGTTGCTGTTAAGCACAGCGTCTTTAATAGCACAGAGCCATTTGCAAAGCGCGCTCAAACACATCGAGCAAAACCGCAGCCACTACAACCTTACCACTGCCGACCTTGCAGACTACGTAGTAACTGATCAATACACCAGTAAAAAAAGCGGCGTAACGCATATTTACTTAAAGCAACGCCACCAGGGTATTGAAGTAGAAGATGCTTTTATAAACATTAACCTTGATAAAGAAGGTAATGTATTGAACATGGGTAACAGCTTTGTGCCTAATTTGAGAAGTAAAATAAAAGGCAGCAGTGCTTCGCTAAGTCCAGTGCAGGCAGCAGAGGCAGCTGCAAGAGCATTAAAGCTTAAGCCTGTAAAGAACATTAGGGTAAAAGAAGTGAAGCAGGGGCGCAGAAGCCCGGCAGCACGTGAAACTGAGCTTACCGATGGAGGCATATCCTTGCATCCTATCCCCGCAAAGCTAGTATACCATCGCGATGAGAAAGGCAATGTTGTATTGGCCTGGAAAGTAGAAATCTATAGCCTGGATGCGCAGAATTATTGGTCAACACTTATTGATGCAGCTTCTGGTAAAGCCCTTAAAACCGAAGACCTGGTAGTACATGATCATTGGTCAGCGCCTAATGAAACAGATGCTCATTTTTCGGGCTCAAAAACAGCCTCTTCTAAAGTTTCTGCCAAGCAACCTCTTATCCAGCAAGGGTTCGTTCCTTTGTCCCTGGAGTACATGGCACAGAGCGCTTCTGTTCAGGCAACAGCATCAACAGGTACCTACCGTGTATACGATGTGCCTTTTGAAACGCCTAACCATGGCGATAGAAGCCTGGTATCTGGTAAGGAAAGTGCAGTAGCCTCTCCGTTGGGCTGGCATAACGATGGTTTGCTAAGTTATACCATTACTAAAGGCAACAACGTGTTTGCGTATGAAGACAGATTAGGCGCCAATGCCGGCACCAGCCCCGATGGTGGGGCAGGCCTGGTATTTGATTTCCCGCTGGATCTTACCAAGCAGCCCGATACCTATGTAAAAGCTGCCACCACAAACCTCTTTTACTGGAATAACCTTATACATGATGTTTTTTATAACTATGGTTTTGATGAGGAAAGTGGCAACTTTCAGAATACAAACTTTAGTGGTGCCGGTGCCGGGGGAGATGCTGTAATGGCCGAGGCCCAGGATGGTGGCGGTACTAATAATGCCAACTTTCTAACCCTGCAGGATGGCGTACCCGGGCGTATGCAAATGTACCTCTGGACCTCATCCAGCCCTGCAGAGCTTCTCTTTATTTCTAGCCCTGCTGCTGTAGCCGGAGGCTACATAGGTATTGAAGCTGCTTTCAGTAAACCTCTTGATGGCACTGGTGTAAGCGGAAAGATCATACTGGCAGATCCAACCAATGGCTGTAGTGGTACACCGGCACTTCCTGCTGGAACTGTACCTGTTGCCTACAAAAACCAGGATCAGATTGCAGGTAATATTGCCTTGGTAAACCGTGGAGAATGTTCATTTATTGAAAAGTGCCTTAATGCCCAGGCTTCCGGTGCCACTGCAGTGATTGTGGTAAACAATGCTGATGGTGCACCCATCGCTATGGGTGGAGATGAAACCGGCCGACTGGTAGAAATACCTGCCATTATGATTAGCAAAGCAGATGGCGATAAGCTTAAAGCAGCCCTGGCTAATGGTTTGGAAGGCACACTGAAACGCGAAGGTGGTGCCCCGGTTATGAAAGATGGCGACCTGGATAATGGCATTATTGCTCATGAGTACGGACATGGTATATCTATTCGCCTTACTGGCGGCCCTAACACTCAGTGTTTAACCGGTGCAGAGCAGGGCGGTGAAGGCTGGAGTGACTTTTTTGGCTTGTTCATGACCATGCGTGCCGGTGATGTAGCCGAAATGAGAAGAGGTATTGGTACCTATGTGCGCGATGAGCCCACCAATGGAAACGGCATCAGGCCTGCACCATATACTACCGATATGTCAATTAATAGCTATACATACAATAACATCCAGAATCCAGAAATATCGGTGCCCCATGGTGTAGGTTTTATTTGGGCAACCATGCTTTGGGAAATGACCTGGAACCTGATTGATGAGTACGGTTATGACCCTGATATACACAATGGTAAAGGTGGTAATAACATTGCTTTACAATTGATAATGGATGGTTTAAAGCTGCAGCCTTGCAGCCCGGGCTTTGTTGATGCCCGCGATGCTATTTTATTGGCCGATCGTATTAACTATGGTGGTGCTAACCAGTGTTCTATCTGGAAAGCCTTTGCAAAAAGAGGCCTGGGTTATAGTGCATCGCAAGGTAGCAGCCGCGACCTAACAGATGGTATGGAAGCGTTTGACATGCCACCTTCCTGTGAACCTAACTTTGCGATTAAGCTTAATGCTAACCCTGCTCCTGTGGTAGATGGCGGTAAACTTAAATATACTATTACGGTAACTAATGATACTGAAATGTCAGTTAGCGGGGTTAGTATTACCAACCCTATCCCTGAGGGTACTGCCTATGTAAATAACTCTGCTTCAGATAAAGGTAAGGTTTCTAACGGTGTGCTTAAGTACTCTCCAGTACGTATGGCAGCCGGTGAAACAATAACCAGGACTTTTGAAGTGTTGGTTAACAAAGGCAGCGGTACTGATGTTTTATTCTCTGATAATATGGAAAGCGGTGCAGCGAAATGGACCTCAAGCAGTGCTCTCGGATTAGATAAATGGGAGCTAAGTACTAAAAATCCATACAGCGGTACAACATCCTGGTTTGCCAAAGATCCAGACAATTTCAGTGATCAGTACCTGACCCTTAAAAACGCTGTGCTTATCAAAGAAGGCACTCAACTGCGCTTCTGGCATAGCTTTGCTACCGAAGATACCTACGATGGTGGTAAAGTTGAAATTTCTACCAATGGTGGACTTACCTGGAGCGACCTGGGAAGTAAAATGATTAAGAATGGCTACAACGGAAATATTCCTGTGCTAAATGCTGCGCCTATTAGCGGAGATGCTTTTACTGGAAGCAGCGGAGGGTACATAGAGACTATTGTTGACCTGGACAGCTTTAAAGGACAGCGTGCACAAATACGCTTCCGGATGGCTTCTGATGTGCTTTCTGGTGCTACAGGTTGGTTTGTTGATGATGTAGACCTGGTAGTAAACCCAGTATATGTTAGCAATACAGCTCATGTAACTTCTAAACTGGGAGGGGACAAGAGCACTACTTTACAAACGCTTGTATTAAGTGGTACCACTACGCAGGCTTTTTCTTTAACAGCCAGTGCAACAACTGATGAGGTAGCAGTAAGTTTTATGCCAGCTGTAGAAACCGATGCCAGCTTTGAATTGCAACGAAGCATAGATGGACAGCATTTTGTAACAGTAGGTCGTTCTGGTACTGCATCATTACAAAAATCTGAAAAGGGCTATAAGTACATGGATAGTGATGTTAAAGCCAAAAACACTTATTACTACAGGGTAGTACAAAGCAATCTAACCTCTGAGGTTGTAAAAGCTATGCCTGAAGAAGCCACTCCTGGGTTGGAAGTGTATCCAAATCCTGCCAGCGATAAGCTAACGTTGCGCTTTGGTAAAACATCAGAGCATAATGTTTCGGTAAGCCTGGTAAACATGCTTGGCCAGCGTCTGCTGAGCAGAGAGTATGCTGCAGAAAGTACCAGCAGTGAAATGGAATTTATACTTCCAGCTATTACTGATGGGGTATATTATCTTGAAATCGTTACTGGAGAAACTAAAACCACCCAAAAGGTTATAATCAGAAAGTAAGTTGAATAAGTATATAGTGTTTTAAAAAAAAGAAGCTCCCTGATGAGGAGCTTCTTTTTTTAACCTATTCGGTTTATTTTACACACACTATTCAAACTATATTAAAAGTTGTATCTGATACCGATTCCACTTTGGCCATAGAGCCAGCCTGGTACATCAAATACTTCTACAAAAATATTGGCATCCAGGAAAATCGATAACGGAACTTCGCGGAAGGTATACTCAAGGCCTAAAACACCATCTATGCCAAGATCAATATCATTGTAGGTGTCATAATAGTCTCTGCCATCAATTTTGCTCTTGTACCTGTACCATACTCTGTTAAAGCGAACCTGCGGGCCTACACCATAGTAAAACTGCAGGTTATTAACACCTGGAAAATCATGATGTTTTAACCAATGTGCCTGGAAAGATGTTGTGTATGCACTTCTTCCATAGCTTTTTAGTTCGTAATTGCTTGAGCTATAGTCTCTGTAGAAACGATCGTTATAATATCTGTTATACCTGTTATAGCCGTAGTAGCCTGCAAAAGAGTTACCCAGGTTAAACTCCCAGGCAGTATTGCCATTATATTTTTTGAAGGTAATACCGGCAGGGTCTCCAAAACGTAGGCCTATACCCATGTTTTTGTTGGTGCTACCAGCCTGGTTGCGGGTGTTGTTATGATTGCCAGAATTGTTGCTGTTTCTGCTATTGGCAGAAGAGGTGTTTTTCTTTGCAGCAGTGTTGTTATTATTGTTGTTGCCTGAGTTTTTGCTGGATGTGTTGTTCTTATCAGAAATCAATTCTGATGATACATATCCGGTCTGGCCATTGTAATCTACTTTTACCCACTTGTCATTTGTGCGTTCCACTACTTTAACGCTGGCACCTTCAGGGATAGTGCCCATTACGGGGTGTTCTGTGCCTGGACCTTTACGAACATTTGCTCCTGCTGAAGAGCTTACTCTATAACTTTGGGCTTGTGCTGCAGCAATGCTTAACACTAAAAAAGCCATAACGAACAGGTACCTGTATAAATTTTTCATGTTTTGAGGTTGTCTAACTACACAACAAAAGTAATTAAGACTTATAAAAGTCAATGAACAACGGTAGTGGGCCTAGGTTATAATTGCTTTTTTTTATGTGAGATTTTGGCGGCAGAGATAGTATTACTATTAAATAGTGCCGTAAAAATGTAAATCGACTAACTGTAGTAATTCAATAAAGTGCAATTATAAGGGTGTTATTATTGTAAAAGTTATATTATGTTTGTTGTAAATGGCTGTTTGTGCTGTTAAACTTACAAGCTAGGGACAGGTATTTTTTAATAACATTTTTGCCTTACCCTGTTGAATTCTGGAGATGAAGTTGAAATGAAAAGTTGCTATAAAGCAGGATATTATGAAAAAAAAATGAAGCGATTAGGGTTTATGCAGGCGGTGGTGTTTCTAACATACCTTTGTTTCTGAGCCTGAAAAGCTGGTACCCCCGGGCTGTATTTTTTAATTCTTTCTGGTAAGTAAAATTATAAATCTTTTTTGCTCTGTAATTAATAAGCCATAAAATAGGGCTCCGTTTGCCAAGGCCTTCTTCATCAACATTGCCTGCAACCAGAATATGCCTGTCATCAACCCAAAAGGCATGGTCGTAAGCTCCAATAGGGCCCATAAACATAATGCGTTCTTTACGGTTGTGCCCTGGTATAATCACAGCAACCTCAGTGTCCGGGCTCTCGTGTATGCGTAAGTTGCCCTGGCCGTCTTTTTCCATAGCAAACCGGTAGCTATAAAGGTCCACAATTCTGGAAGAGTCATTGTTATATACCAACAGGTTGCCATAAAATTCCCTGAACGTACGATCAGGGTAAAATTCGCTTGTTACCGGCTTATAAATACTGGTATCCTGTAGTACGAATCGGGCAGGATCAAACTCCGGGTTTTGCTCCTGCTGGTAGCTCACCCATCCTGGAATACGCTCTTGCAATACCTTGCTTCTGTACTCAGGTTCAGTAGCTAGTGAATCAACATTTAGGGTACTATAGGTTGCCTCTTCAGCAACACTATTTTCTTCAGCAGGCAGCCCTTCACAACTACCCAGTAAAAAAAGAAGGAAGCAGGCGGCAAATATGTTCTTAATCATAATGTACTAATGATTGTAAGCTGGCAAAACCGGGCTTGTATTGGTGAGCTTACCTTACAAAGACAATACCATTTCGTGTTGTGAAATTATTTTGTCAAAGCCTGATCGGGTTAAAAATTCACGGGTATCATGGTCTGAGCTGTCTACGTTAATTAATGAAAGATTAGCCCCTGGCTGCAATACAGTAGCCATTTTTGTAAAAAGATGTTTACCTATACCCTTATTGCGCATAGCAGGCTTTACACAAAACTGTGCCACCCGGCCTGTAGATACATCACCAACAATATAACCAACAGGCTGGTTGTCCAGGTAGGCAGTAAAACCTTTTGCCATATTATTTCTACGTATGGTAGCATGCGAGTTTTGCCAGCTGGGGTTCCAGTTATGCCATTGGGAAAGCTGGTCTAACTCTTTGTAAATATCAAGAGGCCTAAGTTCCATGCCTTCCATAGGAGTAGGAGTTAGCTCTTCTTTGTGAACCAGTTTGTAGCAATCTAATTTGCGCGAAATGCTGAATCCTACTTTTTGATAGATGTGTACCCCCACCAGGTTGTTTTGTAAAACCTCCAGTAAGCCATGTTGTATACCTCTCTTCTTTAATTCCGGAGTTAAAAACTGAAAAAGCTGGTTAGTAAGGCTATGCCCTCTGTACGAAGGTATAACCCCTGTGCCTGCATTATAAACCGTTGGCCTGCCTTGCCAGATTCCCGTGGCATTTAACACCAGGGCTACCAGGTTATCATTAATAAATGCGCCTGCAGAAAGACTCAGATCTACTCCTTCATTTCTCAGTTTATTGTGAAATTGCTCAGGGCTGAGCTTTATCGGAACCAGGTAGTCAGAAAAGGCTTCAGTAAAGGCAGCATACAGCGCAGATTCATCGGTATGTTCCAGGGTTTTTAATTGCACAGAGATATTGGCATTTTTGGCTGCAGGTTGGCTCAACATAAAAATCGTTTTAATGGATAGTAAACTGGTATACAAGTTACGATCTGTAATTTAATTGAGCAAGAACGTAGCCATACTTAATGGTATAATAATTTTACAAGTACTCCGCATCAGCAAGAAGTACCCCTAGAAGTACACGTAACCTCATTAATAAACAGCTTTTAACCAGGAAATGATAAATTAGTGGAGTTGCTTACGCTATTTGGGGTATCATAAAAAAGCCAGGCTCCTGCTAAAGTGTTATAGTAAGCAGGAGCCTGGTTAGTTGCCAATTAAGCAAAGGGTGCCTTACAACAGGCTAAGCTCTTTTAAAATGCTGCGGGTAATGCCGATACGGGCATAGCCAAATGCTTTCTGATCGGGGTTAAAGGCCTGGATCTGGTTAGCAAAAGCATAACATTGGCCGTTTTGCTCCAGCAAGCCTACAAACCAGCCGGTTAGTTTTTCTTCGTGTAGAACCCAGCCAGTTTGCCCATACAGTTTATAACGGGCAGTATCTTCCAGCAGCATCATGTTTTTAACTGCAGCTACATGTTTATCTTTAAAAGGTAGCTTGCCCTGGCTCAGGTTTTTCATAAAATTAACCTGCTCCATAGGCGAAACCTGCAAAGAGCCCTCCAGCCAGAAGGTATCAGGCGAAGAGCTAATATCAATGTTACCATACGCTGCATCAGCCAGGTATTTTTCGATGGTTGGTGGGGCAATAGCCCCTGCTACTTTCCGGTAGTACCAAATGGCAGAATGCTTCATGGCTTCGTTCAGGGTAAGGTCCTGGTTCCACGGTTGATAGTCATACAATGTGCCGTCCCAGCACATAGGGGTATCTGGGTTTTTAATGATGCCGGTTTCCATACCGATAAGTGAGAGCAAAGCTTTACTGGTGGCACCTGGCGATACACGGGCGTCAGCCCCTTCTTTATTATATACTATATAGGTATTCTGTACCGGGTCAAAGAGCACAAAGGTGCCTTCATATCCGCTTTGTTTGTAATATTTTGAAATAGAAGTGTAATTTTCCTGATGACTTGTGCAGGCATTCAATAAAAAGGAAAATAATAAAACAGCAATGAGTGATGCTCTGAGTGCGGTCATAGTAGTATTTTCTAAATGTAAAGGCAATTGGCACGCATGTAATGCGCTCAGGCTTATGGGCCTATTTATATGTAAATATCTTTCTTTATTTGTAAAAAAAACAACAGCCCATGAAATTTAAATCTACGCTGCTTGTCGCCCTGGTAGCTTTTTTATGGTCGTCTCCGTTTATGGCTAAAGCCCAGAAAACAGAAGTTCAGAAGTTTAAGCTAAAAGAAGGCCAAAGCCTGGAACTGGACCTCCAGTTTGCAGAAAACGTTGTTCTTAAACCCTGGAACCGTAATGAAGTTGTGGTAAAAGCTTTTGTTAAAATTAACGAAGGCTTTGATGATGATAAATTTGAACTTAAGGCTTATAACACCTCTAACGGTAAAAAAGTAGTATCAGAAATGCCACCTTCATTGGTTAGCTATCTTACTATGTACTTTACCCCAGGCGATAAAGAGAGCTATCGTGGTATAAGTTTTGAAGTTAGTTATGAAATAAGTTACCCAAAGCATGTTACGCCACTGCATAGCAATTCTTTAAGCGTAACAGAGGCAATGGAAAATATTTCTGATTCTGTCCTTACCATTATGACACCTGATACAGAAAGTATCGTTAAATAGTAATAATACAGGAGCATTCATGTAAGATATAAATATTAGGTTTTGTTTAGTGTGTGTATTTTTTTAGTTAATAGGTTTAGAGTTTAGGTTTGGAAGGGCTGTCTGGGGAGGCAGCCCTTTATTTTTTACTTAATTTTCCAGAATTCTTTTTGTAGCCAGGTAGCGGGTCTGGTACGCTTCTGACATTTCGCTGTATTTAACACAAGGATCCTTTCTGGAAGAAGACGAATGTATAAAGGTAAGGGGTTCTCCTGGCTGAGAAACTACAATACCAACATGGCCAGGCTGCCGTATGTCTGGATTAGTACCAGTAAAAAACACAATGTCTCCTGGCATGGCCTCCTCAAGCTTTACCTCTTCTCCATACTCCATCATGTGCCTGGACGATGAAGGTATGTCAACATCAAACTCCTTAAATACATAAGATACAAACCCAGAGCAGTCAAATCCTTTTTCGTCTTTGCCCATTACTTTATAAGGTATGCCCTCTAACGTAGCAGCATAGGCAACTACATCCTGTCTCAGGGAGTTTGCAGCTGCACTATTGCCAGTTGTTTCCTGGTGGTATGTTTTGGCACCTGGCAGAAGTGGTATTTCTGGTTCTTGTGCATGTGCTACGTGGTCTTCATCTACAATTATATCAGTTATAGTAGCATTGGTCGTTTCTGCGGCAGGCTGGGTTACATCTTCGCTGTAAGTAACAGTACCGGCAGAGTCGTTGCAAGCTGTAATCCATAAAAGCATACAGCTACTCAATAAGGTTATATATATACGTTTCATTTTTGCCTTAAGCTTGTTGTAGTCTGTTAATCAGTTGTTTATATAGTACGTGTTTTGTTGCGCTAAAGCTACAGGGCCTTTGTTAAAGTTAAGCGGGCGGGTAGCAACAAATAAATAGGCAGGGCAGAGCAAGTAGGTAGCAAAAGTTTTAGTAAGGCAAATAGTATATGCAGAAATGTGTATCTTTAGTAAAATATGTTAAAAAATGAGTTCTGTATTTAACAGCAATGCCTGGGTAGAACGCTTTACCTTTCTGAGCCAGGGAGACCCTATTGCGTATTTTGTACCAGTTTTTATTTTGCTGATCCTGGTTGAGTTAGCCATAAGTGTTTATGACCAAAGGGAGCTTTATACTACTAAAGATGCCTTTACTTCCTTGGGTATGGGTGTGGTTTCGGTACTTGTAAACCTTGCCGTAAAGCTTATTTACTTTGGGGTATTTACCTGGCTATATGAGAACTATGCAGTTTTTGAAATAGGCACTGCCTGGTGGGCCTGGGTAATTTTGTTATTTGCTGATGATTTTACTTTTTACTGGCATCATCGGTTTAGTCACCAGGTAAGGATACTATGGGCTGCACACTCTAATCATCATTCATCACAATACTACAACTTAACTACCGCGCTCCGCCAGAGCTGGACAGAGTTTATTTATAAATACATACTTTGGTTATGGCTGCCAGTAGTTGGCTTTCACCCGGTAATGATCTTTACCATGATTTCTGTGAGCCTTATCTACCAGTTTTTTATCCATACCGAAACAGTACGTAAACTGGGCTTTTTAGAGTGGATCCTTAATACACCTTCGCACCACAGGGTGCACCACGCCACCAACCTTAAATACCTGGATAAAAACCATGGCGGCATTTTTATAATCTGGGACAGGCTTTTTGGAACTTTTGAAGAAGAAGATGAAAATGACAAGCCGGTATACGGCCTTACTACCAACGTAAACAGCTATAACCTTATACGTGTTGCCTTTTTTGAGTTCGACCTTATCCGTGCAGACTGGCACAAAACTAACTCCTGGCGAACCAGGCTTAAAATGCTGTTTAAACCACCAGGGTGGAAACCCAAAGAACTACACCCTCAGTCTCCAGCCCCAAAAAATCACCACTAATCCCTCTTTACAGGATCAAGTAGATTTACGCGCGCAATTTTTAAAAATAATTGTAAATTTCCGTTGTGGAATTCTTGTTAATTTGTATTTTTCCGCACTAGTAAGGCAAAACTGTATAAATCTTGTTATGCTGGCCCTACTTATCAGGATGTTATAACCATTATCGTATCTATGTTAAAAAACATGCTCTCTTTGGGTTTACTTTTTGTAAATACCTATGTATTTGCTCAAACAGGTATTTCTGTTGAAAACCTGTATAGAGGAGGCCAGGAAGCCTTTAATTCCAAAATGAAAAAAGAGCTTCGTTACCCCGCGCCTGCTGTCCAGAACGGCAGAACAGGTATGGCGCTTGTGTCTTTTTCGATAGATCCTAAAGGAGGGCTCACAGGGGTCAATATTGTCAACTCTGTTGATCCAACCATTGATGAAGAAGTAAAAAGAGCATTACTTACCACATCTGCAAACTGGACAGCAGGCCGGGCTAATACCCGCCAGGAGTATATTTTGCCGGTTCTTTTTGCTGCAAATGAGGCAAGCCTTAAAAATATTAAAGTTCCTGCTACTGTTTTAAAGCCAATTGTTGTTACCCAGCAAGCACTGCCAGTAATAGAAGGGCCTGATTTTCCGCAGGAACTAAGCCTTGCATTACGGCAGGGAAATCATTTTATGGCCAACTATAGGAGCGACCTGGCCTTGTTGATGCTTAACGAATTGGTTCGTAAAAACCCTTTCAATAAAGAAATAAGGGAAACAAGAGCTTATGTATACTCGCAGATGAACCAACCAGACAAAGCACGGCAGGAGAGAGCTTTTGTAGACCAATACCTGGTTAGTGAAACTGTAGAGGAATAAAAAATTTAAATAGCAGACCTGCCTTTTCAATAAACAGGTCTGCTATTTAGTTTTATTACAAATTGCTACCTGGTCTTTACTTTCTAAAACACTGTCTTTATTTTTGAGGGCAAATAATGAAGCACCTGGTTTCCATATGGATGAGCATACTTTTTATATCGGGCAGCCTGTTTCCGGGCACTGATATAGAAGAGGTATATAAAGTACCGCAAATGCTTATGCATTATAGCGAACACAAGGCAGAAGCAAATAAAGAAGGCAGTAGTTTTAGCTTTATGGATTTCCTGTCAATGCATTATGGCTTTGCTTCTGACCATGCCCAAACCCCCCATGGCGATACACAGTTGCCAATGTACAAGCACCTGAGCACGGGGCTTACATTTATTATGCCTGCCTTATTTGTATTTAGTTTTGCTTTAAACCCAGAGCAGCCCTGTATGCCTGGGTATTACCTGGAAAGTTATTTTTACCAATACAGTATTACCTTTCTGCAGCCCCCAAGAGCATAAATGTAGTTTTCCTTATTTTCCGATCTAATTACAGTACAGGTGCTTAGGCTTGAGCGTACAAACTCCTGCTTTAACGGTTTTGTATCATTGTAACAGATCCTATTCTTTTTATTGATTTCAGGTAGGGAACCGGTTATGCTTATATACTTACTGGTTGTGCAACCTGAGTACCCGCAATTCTTCAAAAACATTGATTGATAATATAATTGGATTCAGCATCCGTAATAAGCTGATTGTTCTGCTTGCTATGCTGGCGCTGGTAGCATGGGGGGTATGGTCGTTAATGCGCCTGCCCTTGGATGCTGTGCCCGATATTACCAATAACCAGGTACAGGTAATTACGCAGGCACCATCGTTGGCTGCCCAGGAGGTAGAACAGTTTATTACTTTTCCGCTGGAAAATGCGCTGCGCAATATGCCCGGTGTAGAAGAAATACGTTCTATTTCACGATTTGGCCTTTCGGTAATTACAGTAGTGTTTACTGACGATGTAGATACTTACCGGGCCCGCCAGCTCACCTCCGAGCAGCTTAAAATTGCAGAAGCTGATATGCTACAGGGGGTAGGCACACCGGCCATGGCTCCTATTACCACAGGGTTGGGCGAGATTTACCAGTATATTCTAAAGCCAGCCTCTGGTTATGAAGATCGCTATTCGGCAATGGAGCTTCGCAGCATACAAGACTGGATCGTAAAAAGGCAGCTCTCTGGTATAGCCGGGGTGGTAGAGGTAAGTAGCTTTGGCGGCTTTGTAAAAGAATACGAGGTTAGTATTGCACCAGAGCGGCTCAATGCCATGAATTTATCCCTGCATGATGTGCTGCACGCCCTTGAGCTTAACAATGCCAATACAGGTGGCAGCTATATCGAGAAAGGGAATAATGCTTTTTTTATACGTGGTGAAGGTATGGTAAACAGTCTGCGCGATATAGAGCAGATTGTTATTACAAATCGCCAGGGAGTGCCGGTATTGGTACAGCATGTAGCACAGGTTCGTTTTGGCCATTCAGTACGCTATGGTGCCATGACACGCAATGGCCAGGGAGAGGTAGTAGGTGGTATAGTGATGATGCTGAAAGGAGCCAGTTCAGAAGCAACCATACAGGCCGTAAAAGAAAGGGTAGCCCTTGTGCAAGGCTCTCTGCCCGAAGGCTTGGTATTAGAGGCCTACCTGGATCGTACCACCCTGATCGATAAAACCATACGGACCGTGCGGAATAACCTGATTGAGGGCGGCCTTATTGTAGTTTTTGTGCTGGTGCTCCTGTTAGGTAATGTAAGAGCAGGCATGGTAGTAGCCTCTGTAATTCCCCTATCTATGTTGTTTGCACTTGGTATGATGAATACATTTGGCGTTTCGGCAAACCTAATGAGCCTGGGCGCGATAGACTTTGGCCTTATTGTGGATGGTGCCGTAATTATAGTAGAAAGCATTGTGCACAGGCTGCATACTCACTATGGAAATCAGCGAATTTCGCAGCAAACGCTGGATCAAAGCATTTACGAATCTTCTACGCGAATCCGAAAATCGGCGGCTTTTGGAGAAATAATTATCCTCATTGTATACCTGCCCATCCTGGCGCTGTCCGGTATTGAAGGTAAAATGTTCCATCCTATGGCCCAAACGGTATCTTTTGCCATATTGGGGGCCCTTATTCTTTCTCTTACCTATGTGCCGGTGGCATCGGCCCTTTTTCTTAAACGCACTATTGTTACCAAAGCCACTGTGTCTGACCGGATTGTAAATACTCTTTACAGAGGTTATTATCCTGTATTAAAAAAGGCTTTGCGCCAAAGGGCTGCTGTACTGTTAAGCGCTGTGGCTTTATTTGCAGGCAGCATCTGGTTATTAAGTGGTATGGGAGGTGAGTTTATACCTAGCCTGGATGAGGGCGATATGGCTGTAAGCATTGCACTAAAGCCTGGTAGTTCCCTTTCGCAAACCATACGTACCACCACGCAAATTGAGCAAATCCTTCTTAAACAATTCCCGGAGGTGCGCGAAGTAATTTCTAAAATCGGAACAGCCGAAATACCGACCGACCCCATGGCCATTGAAACAGGTGATATCATGATCATCTTAAAAGAACGTGATGAATGGGTTTCGGCCAGTAGCAGGGAGGAGCTAATGGAAAAAATGGAAGCGGCCCTAAGTGTGCTGCCTGGAGTAAATATGGAGTTTACTCAGCCTATCCAGTTGCGCTTTAATGAGTTAATGACAGGGGTAAAATCAGATATTGCCATTAAGTTATATGGTGAGGATCTTGACCTGCTCTATAAAAAAGCAAACCAGAGTGCCATGCACTTAAGAAAGTTGGATGGAGTGGCCGATTTGAGGGTAGAACAGATTGTAGGCTTGCCCCAGGTATTGGTAGCGTATAACCGGGAGCGTATAGCCCAGTATGGTGTTAATATTACCCATGTAAACGAAGCCTTAAAAATGGCTTTTGCAGGCCAGGCGGCAGGTGTGGTGCTGGAAGGCGACCGCCGCTTTGACCTGGTAGTGCGCCTGGATACAGCCCACCGCAAAGATATTGCAGATGTACGCAATTTATTTATTGATATACCTGTAGCCAGCAATGGGAGTAGTGGCCAGGCCCGCATTCCATTAAGTGAACTGGCCCGGATTGAGTATAAGGAAGCTCCCATGCAAATATCAAGGGAAAACGCCCGGCGCAGAATTACCATTGGAGTTAATGTACGGCAGCGCGATGTGGAAAGTGTAGTACATGATATCCGCCAAACCCTGCAGGAAAAAGTAAGCCTGCCTCCAGGGTATTATTTTACCTTTGGCGGACAGTTTGAAAACCTGGAAAATGCCAAACGCAGGCTGAGCATTGCTGTGCCGGCCGCCCTGTTGCTTATTGTTGTACTGTTGTATTTCACCTTTAACTCAATGGTCCAGGCTCTGCTTATATTTACAGCGGTACCCCTTTCTGCCATTGGAGGCATTGTGGCCCTCTGGCTGCGCGATATGCCCTTCAGCATTTCGGCAGGTATAGGTTTTATAGCCCTGTTTGGCGTGGCAGTACTTAATGGTATTGTGCTTATTGGTTATTTTAACCAGTTAAAAGCAGAAGGCGAAACCAACCCAACAGAAAGGGTACTACAAGGCACCAGAGTGAGGTTCAGGCCTGTTCTGATGACAGCTGTAGTGGCATCGTTAGGTTTTTTGCCCATGGCACTTTCTAACTCAGCCGGAGCAGAGGTGCAAAAGCCCCTGGCCACTGTTGTTATTGGAGGTTTGGTTTCGGCTACCTTACTTACGCTGGTTGTGTTACCTGTTTTATATATCCTTTCTGATGGATGGGAAAAGCGATTTACTACCAAAGGGCATAGGTTAAGTAGTGTTGCAGTAGGTTTGATCACTGGCTTTATAGGTATCCTTATATTTTCTTCTTCTGCCCGGGGCCAGCAGGCACAGGTAACTTCAGCGCAGAGGGCCGTAAACCTGGAGCAGGCCATACAACTTGCTTTACAGCAAAATGGCACCATACAATTAGCGCACCTGGAGGTAGCAGCACAGCAAAGAGGCCGCATTGCTGCATGGGATGTGCCTAAAACAGCGCTGGAGGTACAATATGGCCAGATTAATGCCTTAACTTATGACTATAGCTATAACCTGGTACAGCAGGTGCACTTTCCTACCTTTTATACAGCCCAGGAAAAGTTATACAGAGGTACAACCCTATCGGCTGTGCATCGCCAGGCACTTCGCGAAAAGGAAGTAATCCGTAATGTAAAACAGGTATATTATACTTTGCTGTACCTGCATAAACAGGCAGAACTTCTACAGAGGCAGGACAGCCTCTATCAACGGGCAGCGCGGGCAGCAGAAGTGAGGCGCCGTACAGGCGAAGCCCCTCTGCTGGAGCAGGTAACAGCAGAAACCAGGGCGCGCGATCTGCAAAACAGGTTATTTAATGCCAGGGCCAACATCTCGATACAACAATATCAACTGGCACTTCTGCTGCAGCAAGAGCAAGCCATTCAAATAGATACTTCCCTTGCATTTAAAATTGTGCTTCCTGAGTTAACAGGTATTACAATGCACGAGCAGCATCCGCTTTTATTTATTTTAAGGCAGGAGCATGAAAACAGTCGCCTGCAAACCAGGGTAGAGATAAACAGAATGTTGCCCGACCTGAGATTTGGCTTTTACACCCAGTCCATTGAAAACATAAGAGGTTTTAACGTGTACCAGGCGGGTATAGCCGTACCTTTGGTATATACCGGCCATAAAGGACGAATCGCGGCTTTGCGGGTTCAGGAACAGATTGCACATAAGCAACTGGCATTACAATCCATGCAGTTAAGCAATGAAACCAGCCGTACCCGGCAGCAGCTGGCACGCCTGTTACGCTCTATTGAGTATTATGAGCAATATGCCATTCCGCAGTCCCAGCTTATTATCAGGCAGGCCGAGCGCAGCTTCAGAAGCGGAGACATCGATTACCTTTCTTTTTTCCAGAACGCATTGCAAGCCTGGCAAATCCAGGAGGCTTATCTTGATCAGTTGCAGGAATACAACCAGGCAGTAATACAACTGGAGTTTTTAACATCATCAAAATAGTATCCATCACATGGCAAGGCATTTATTCTCTTTATTATATACAGGTACGTTTTTAAGCCTGCTGCTTTTTTCGTGCAGGGGTGAGCAAGCCCAGCATACTGAAACAACGCAGCAAACAGCCGCAGAAGAAGTTTTTATAACCCATGCGCAGGCACAGCTTATAGGCTTACGCTTTGGTGAAGCAGAAAAGCGTAACATTAGCCGTTATGTACTTGCCAATGGCGTAATTGATGTGCCACCCCAGAATTATGCTTCGGTAAGCATACCAGTGGGCGGTTTTGTTCAATCTACCAGTATCCTGCCTGGCAATTTTGTAAAAAAAGGACAAGTACTCGCTACCCTGGAGCATCCAGATTATATGCAGCTTCAACAGGATTACCTGCAGGCTGTAAGCCAGTTGCAACTAGCAACCAGGGAGCTGCAGCGGCAAAAGGAGCTGATGGAAGAAGAGGTAGGTGCAGGACGTAGGTTGCAGGAGGCTGAAAATACATACCGGGTCAGCCAGGCATCTGTACAAGCCCTTGAGGCCCGGCTTACTATGCTGGGTTTGTCTGCCAGGCGTATTAAAGAGGGTAATATAACTACCCGCGTATCGCTTCGGTCACCAATAAATGGCTATATCAAATCTGTAAACCTCAACATTGGCAAGTATGTGAGCCCACAGGAGGTATTATTTGAGGTTGTGGATAAAGACCATATGCATATTGAGTTGCGTGTTTTTGAAAAAGATATTTTTAAGATCCGTGAAGGGCAGCCAATTTATTTTAGCGTGGCCCAGCAGGATAAACCCGAAATGACCGCTAAGGTATACCTGGTAGGACAAGTGTTTGATGATGCCTCGCGTACAGTTCTGATACATGGCCACCCCGAGCCCGAGCGAGAAGACCTGATTCCGGGTTTATACGTGAATGCCCGTATTGAAACAGCAGCAGAAGAAGCCACAGTTTTGCCTGAAGAGGCTGTGATCAGGCAGGGAGAGGAGTATTTTCTGTTTATAAAAGCTGCAGAAACTGCAGAGGGACTTGCCTTCCGGAGAGTAGCCATACAGGCCGGTGATGCCGATAAAGGATACAGGGCTGTTGTATTGCCACAACCGTTGCTGCAAAGCAAAACCATTGTAGTAAGGGGAGCCTGGCACCTGGATGCAGAAATGGCAAAGGAGGAATAAAAGAGTATAAAATTGCAGGCAGTCAATAATTTACAATATTCTATACTTGTTTTTGGCATACTTTATTTTTTAGGATAATTTTCCAGCCATAATCAGGATTTTATAGTATAATGTAAGACACCCCTCTATGGGTGCTCATTTTTCTCAGTTGGCAAACTCCATGCGATTTATATTTACTCTTATTTTTACGATATTTTCATTATCCCTCTCGTTTGCAGACAATACACGGCAGCAGGGCGCCCTTCATATTAATAAGGCCGAAGGCAGAATTGTTGTAGATGGTCAGTTGGATGAGTCAGACTGGCAGCTGGCTGAGGTGGCTACAAATTTCTGGCAGAAGTTTCCGTTTGATACCTCCCGCGCGCTGATGAATACAGAGGTGCGTATGACCTACGACCGGCAGAATATCTATATTTCAGCCGTATGTTATTTCAGGCCTGACCAGCGCAGGTACCAGGCTGTTAGCATGAGGCGAGACTTTAACCTGGGGCAGAACGATTATTTCAATGTATATATTGATCCTTTCCAGGACCAGACCAATGGATTTAGTTTTGGCGTTACACCAATAGGAGTACAGCGCGAAGGCCTTATTGCCAATGGAGGCGATAGGGGTACCGATACGGATTGGGATAACCGCTGGAATGTAGAAACAAAGATATATGAAGATCGCTGGGTGGCCGAAATGGCAATTCCATTCAAAACCATTCGCTACGAAGAAGGAAGCTCTCAGTGGAATATAAACTTTGTGCGCCGCGATTATGTAACCAACGAAGAAGCCGTTTGGTCGTGGGTACCCCGTAATTTCAGAAGTTCTTCGTTGGCCTATACCGGCCTGCTGGTTTGGGATGAACCATTGCCCAGCCCTGGTGCTAATATTGCTATTATCCCTTATGTGGCCGGTGGAGTACAGCGCGACAGGTTAGTAGAAAACACTACAAAGGGTACCTTTAATTTTGGTGCCGATGCTAAAGTAGCAGTTACCCCCTCACTGAACCTTGATCTTACGGTAAACCCTGACTTCTCGCAGGTAGAGGTTGACCAGCAGGTAACCAACTTAAGCCGCTTCGAAATCTTTTTTCCTGAACGCAGGCAGTTCTTTCTGGAAAACAGCGATCTGTTTGCCCAGTTTGGCTTTAGCAGGATACGGCCTTTTTTTAGCAGGCGTATTGGTATTGCCCAGGATCCAGAAACCGGTGGGGTAGTCCAAAATCCTATCTATTATGGAGCCAGGCTTAGCGGTAAAGTAGGCCACGACTGGCGTGTAGGTTTGCTTAACATGCAAACAGCCAGCAACGAAGCTATTAACCTGCCCTCTCATAACTATACCGTAGCGGCTGTACAGCGCCAGGTATTCAGCCGGTCTAACATTGCAGGTATATTTGTAAACAAACAGGAGTTTTCTTTAACAGGAGAAGATGGCCTTCAAATGGGACGCTATAATCGTGTAGCCGGACTGGATTATAACCTTGCTTCCAAAGATAACCGCTGGACAGGCAAGTTCTTTTATCACAGAACATTTATACCTAACAACCTGGCCGATCAGAAAGCACATGCCTCATACCTGGGATATCATACGCCTAATTTAAACTTTGGCTGGAACCACGAATATGTAGGCGAAAACTATACTGCAGAAGTAGGCTTTGTACCGCGTAGAGGATATTGGCGCTTTGAGCCTAATGCCCGTTATACAGTATTTCCTAAGTCTCCCCGTATTTCGAGGGTATTGCACCATTACAGTTTTGGGTTGTATACTGATTTTTATTTTGATAAATCATACCGCTCTACAGACAGGGCGTTTGATAGCTATGTTTCATTTAACTTTCAAAATACAAGCAGGTTCAACTTTGGTCTTCGCAGGCAGTACATCTACTTATTCAGTTCGTTTGACCCAACCAATACCCGCAGCGAACGCCTGGCTGCAGGAACGGATTATACCTATCATAACTTCCACGCCAACTATTACTCAGATTCCAGAAGAACTCTATATTACAGGGTTTATACCAATCTGGGGCAGTACTTTAATGGTAAGCGTAATAGTGTAAATGGCTCAATTAGTTACCGTATGCAGCCTTATGGGGAGGTGTCATTAGATGGTAGTGCTAATTTTATCAGGTTGCCCTCTCCATATGCCAGCGCCAACCTTTACCTTATAGGCCCGCGTCTGGATTTCTCTTTTACCAAAAGCTTATTTTTAAGTACTATTGTTCAGTACAATAACCAGATCAACAACGTTAATATTTATTCACGCTTGCAATGGCGCTTTAAACCCGTTTCAGACTTTTACCTCGTTTATACAGATAATTACTTTCCTGAAAGCTTTACTAATAAAAGCCGGGCTTTGGTATTTAAAGTATCGTACTGGTTTAATGTATAAGCTATTTGCACTGGAGCCCTGCAATGTATAATGCAGCCAGGACAGTGGCAGAATTATGTATATTGTTATCTTAAGTATATAATTAATGTTTGTGCTATGACATTACAGGCCCATACTGCCACTACAAATGATATTAGCCTGGACTTTGGAGCATACAGCTTGAAAGCCAGGCTTATAACGCTAGAGGGTAATGCTAAAGAAAAGCCTGTGCTCGTTTTTTTACATGACTCCTTGGGTTGCATTGTGCTTTGGCGGGATTTTCCTGAACAACTGGCTCAACGTACAGGTTGTAACGTTCTTATATATGACAGGCAGGGGTATGGACAATCTTCAGCGTTTGGAACGGTAAAAAGAGATATCCATTACCTGGAGAAAGAAGCAGAATTACTACCCGCAGTTTTAAAAAAATGCAATATCGGGCAGGCTGTATTATTTGGCCATAGCGATGGAGGTTCTATTGCCCTTGTAGCTGCTGCCATGTTTCCCCACCTTATTAAAGGTGTTATTACCGAAGGTGCCCATATATTTGTAGAAGAAGTAACCCTGCAAGGTATACGACAGGCTGTTCATAGCTATAGCACTACAAGCCTTCCAGAAAAACTTGCCCGCTACCATAACGATAAAACAGAGGCTGTTTTTAATGCCTGGACAGAAACCTGGTTGTCGGCCTCATTCCGTGACTGGAATATTGAAAAATACCTTCCTCAAATCCACTGCCCTGTGTTGGCAATACAAGGCACAGGCGATGAGTACGGTACCGAAGAACAGGTAGATGCCATTGTAATGCAGGCGGGTGGAAGAAGTGTGAAATGGATGGTGCCAGGGGTTGGGCACTCTCCCCATAAGGAAGCAACCGATAAGGTACTTGAGTTTGCAGCACGTTTTATTACTAGTAGCCTGCTCTAGATTTATACATTCCCTGCTCTAACCCTACATCTGCTTGAATATTGAACCGCAATCATGCACCTTGCAGGTTAATAGACAATCGTGTATATGTCAGCAACTCAAGAACAGCCCGTGCAGGATGCTCCAGAAGTAGAGAGTAAGGTAAATATAAAAGAAACCCTGGCTATGTTTATACCTCGTAAGGGGTACTGGGTAACCCCGGTATTGCTTTACCTGAACCTGGCTGTATTCGGGGTAATGATAATAAGTGGCGTAAGTGCTTTTGACCCGACCGGGCAGGATCTTATTCGCTGGGGGGGTAATTACCGCCCACTAACCTTAGATGGACAACCCTGGCGCTTGTTTACCTGTACTTTTGTACACATTGGCCTGCTGCACTTGCTGCTAAATGGCTATGCGCTGGTATATATTGGCTCGCTGCTGGAGCCCCTTATGGGCAGCGTTAGGTTTGGAGTTGCTTACCTGCTGGCAGGTATATGTGGCAGTTTATTAAGCCTTTACTGGCACGATTATACCATTAGTGCTGGTGCTTCGGGTGCTGTGTTTGGTTTATATGGTTTGTTTGCAGCCTTTCTTACTACCGACCTTATTGTTAAAGAGGCCCGTGGCGAATTGCTGAAAAACATTGGCATTGTAGTGGGCATAAACCTGGTGTATGGCTTAAAAGGAGGTATTGATAATGCCGGGCACATTGGTGGTTTATTAAGTGGAGCCCTTATCGGGTATGCGCTTTATCCCAGCATGAAACAATGGCAAAACACACGTTTGCGTAATCTGAGCCTGGGTCTTGTTACAGGAGGCGTGTTAATGGTAGCTGCTACAGTAGTTCTACTGCTACCTAATCCTATGGGGTTGTATTTTAAAACAATTAAGGCATTTTCTGATAACGAAGAAATAGCCCTTAACTATTATGAATTGCCCGACTCAGCCAGTAAAGCCACACGCATGCAGCACCTGTATGATAACGGTATAGACATCTGGAAGCAGAACCTGGCCCTTCTGGACTCTCTTGAAAAAGAGCCTGCCCTGCCGTCATCAGCCTATAAAGAAATTGCGTACCTTAGGCATTATACCCAGCTAAGGATAAATGCGTATATTCTTACAGCCCGTTCCCTGCGCGAAAGCAATGGACGCTATGATGCCGATATACAAAAGATAAACCAGCAGATTAACACTCTGATTCAAAATAAAGGGCTTTTGCCTGCAGATACAGAAACTGAGATAGAGACGTTGGAAGAGTAAAAACATATATACAATGGAGCAAAGCTATAGTATACCAGCAGGCGCCCGCATTGGACACGTGCACCTTAAAGTAGCTGACCTGGACAGGGCACTTGCTTTTTACTGTGGCCTGTTAGGCTTTGAACTTATAACTATGTATGGTACAGATGCTGCTTTTATTTCGGCAGGAGGTTACCACCATCATATTGGACTCAATACCTGGTATAGCAAAGGTGCGCCTCCGGCACCCATGCGTAGCGCAGGCTTGTTTCATACAGCCATTCTTTTTCCTACCCGTAAAGACCTGGCAATGGCTTATAAGCAATTGCTGGATGCTGGCTACCCCCTTAGTGGTGTAGCAGACCATGGCGTATCAGAAGCGCTATACCTTAATGATCCGGACCAGAATGGTGTTGAGCTTTACTGGGACCGCCCACAAGAGGAATGGCCCCTAAAGCCAGATGGCTCTATTGAAATGTATACCCGCCCCTTGGACCTGGATAGCTTGCTGGCAGAATTACAAAAGTAAAACAAGCATGTACTTGTTTTGTATTGATCAATCATGGCTTTGATTCCATACATCTATTACACACCTAGTGGATAAAATTCTACAGTTTATCCTAATTCCGTTTAAGCATATTTTTTTTGATAAGTACTTGTTGCTTGTTTAAGTACCTTAGGTTTTTAAAATGCAGCAGCAAAGGCTGTAGTCTTGCAAGACTTCACATTTATCCTGCCATAATAAAGTACTTTTTAAAGAAAGGATACATCGTGTTCTGTATCAGAAAAACATTACCTTTGCAGCTTGTTTAACAGTAAGCTTTGGGTTTACTGTTTTGACTATCAGTAGTTTAAATCTTAATCAAATTACATACAATACACATGAAAAAACGACAGATCATCATTGTTGCTATAGCTGTAGCAATAGTGGTCGTTTCCTTTGTTGTTAGTGGCCGGATGGGTAAAAGCAAAGCTGTAGCCCCGGTAGCTTCCAAACCCGATATGGCCCGCCTAATACGAGTTGCTAAAGTGGAAAACAGCACGCTACCAAACCAGGTAGAAGTAACGGGCCGCCTGGTTGCGGCAGATCGTATCGAGTTGTTTGCTGAAGTAAATGGCATTTTGTTGCCTGCCGGCAAGCCGTTTAAAGCAGGGGTAAGCTTTCGCCAGGGAGAGGTGCTTTTGGCTATAGATAGCGAAGAAGCCCGTCTGGGTATCCTGGCACAGAAAAGCACTTTGCTCAACCAGATTGCACAGCTTATGCCCGATCTTAAAATAGATTTTCCGGAAAGCTATGCGCGTTGGGAGGCATACCTGGCTGGCTTTGATGTAAATAAACCCCTTAAAGCCTTGCCTGAGCCTGCTTCATCAAAAGAAAAATTCTTTATTACCTCACGTAATATTTACAATACCTTTTACACCATACAAGGACAGGAGTCGCGACTGCAGAAATATAAGGTGATTGCCCCTTTTAACGGTACCCTTACCGAAGCCACTATTACAAGAGGTACGCTGGTGCGCACCGGCCAGAAACTGGGCGAGTATATTAGTACCGATAGCTATGAACTGGAAGGTGCTGTAGGCATACATGAAATCAAGTACCTGAAGCCTGGAGATAAAGTGCGCATGAGCTCTGCAGATATTACCGGGGAGTGGACTGGCACTGTTAAACGCATCAGCGATAAAATTGACCCTAGCACTCAAACGTTTAAAGTGTTTATAGAAACCCGCGGTGCCGACCTGAAAGATGGTATGTACCTGAGCGGTACAATTGAGGCTGGTCAGATTGAAGGAGTACGTGAGATAAACCGCAACCTGCTGGTAAATAAAGGATTTGTGTATGCTGTTGCTAATGGTGCCTTAACGCTGGTGCCTGTTGATGTGGTTAAATACACTGCAAAAGGAGTAATTGTACGCGGATTGCCGCAAGGTGCAGAGGTACTAAGCGAGCCTGTTTCTGGTGCCTACGAAGGTATGTCTGTTAAAACGGTCAGTACGGGATCATGAGAAGCGTACTTTCTTACTTTATAAAGTACCCGGTTGTAGTCAACCTGATACTTTTACTCTTTGTGCTTTTTGGCTGGCTTGGTTTTAAGAGCCTTAAATCTTCCCTTTTCCCGGAGGTAGATGCCAAGTTTATAAATGTACAGGTAGTATACCCGGGTGCCTCTCCCGAAGAGATGGAAGAGGGGGTAGTGCTTAAGATAGAAGATAACTTAAAAGGTATAACCGGGATAGACCGTGTAACCTCAACCTCCAGCGAGAATGCCGCTACGGTACGGGTTGAGCTTGCCACAGGGGCAGACCCGGATGTATTGCTGGCCGATGTAAAAAATGCAGTAGATAAGATTAGCTCTTTTCCAACCGGGATGGAGCCTCCTGTTATTTATAAGGTAGAAACCCTCAACTTTACCATAAGCTTTGCACTGAGCGGGGAGGCCAACCTCAATACTCTTAAAAAATTTGCCAAGGATATTGAAAATGACCTGCGTGGCATAGAAGGTATTTCTAAAGTTGCCATAAGCGGCTATCCTGACGAAGAAATAGAAATAAGCCTGCGCGAACGCGACATGCGCGCCTACCAGCTTACTTTTGACCAGGTTAGTACTGCAGTACGCAAGGCCAATCTGGAAATTACAGGTGGTAGCATTAAAGGAGAAGATGAAGAAGTGCTGATCCGGGCCAGGGCCAAACGATACTTTGCCGATGAGCTAAGCCAGATTATTGTAAAGGCCGATGCCGATGGCCGTGTGGTACGCCTGCAGGATATTGCGGAGTTAAAAGACCGTTGGTCTGACAACCCCAACCGCAGTTACTTAAATGGCAAGCCTTCGGTAGTGGTAACGGTAAACAGTACAGTAAAAGAAGATATTCTTACGAATGCTGAGTCAATAAGGGCTTACCTGGAAAAGTTCAACGAGCGCAATGACATAGTGCATGCCACCGTAATAAGTGATGGAACAGTGGTTTTACAACAGCGTATTGATCTGCTCAAGAATAATGGTATTACCGGGGCATTCCTGGTGCTGTTCTTCCTGGCGCTGTTCCTCAACCTGCGTGTATCGTTTTGGGTAGCTATCGGTATTCCGGTTTCTTTTCTGGGCATGTTTGTAATAGCAGCTATGTACGGGCTTACCATTAATGTTATTTCCCTGTTTGGGATGATCATTGTAATCGGTATCCTGGTAGATGATGGGGTTGTAGTAAGTGAAAATATTTTTCAGCACTATGAGCGGGGCAAAAAACCTGTACAGGCGGCTATAGATGGTACGCTGGAAGTATTGCCATCGGTTATTTCGGCAGTAATCACCACCATGGTAGCCTTTTCTATTTTCTTTTTCCTGGAAGGCCGTATAGGCGATTTCTTTAAAGACATTGGCTTTGTAGTAATTGTAACCCTGGCAGTATCACTTATGGAAGTATTCTTAACGCTTCCATCACACATTGCCCACTCGAAAGCGCTTAAAAAGGGCCAGAAAACCTCCCGTTTTGAAGTAGCCATGGAGCGCTTTATGAACTATATGCGCGAAAAGATATATGCGCCTTTTCTCCGCTTTACAATGGCAAACCGCTTTTTTGTGATAGCAGTGGCCATAAGTACGTTTGTTCTTTCCATTGGTGCTATTAAAGGCAACCTGGTAAAGCTTACTTTTTTCCCTATCATAGAAGCCGATAACATACAGGTTGCTTTTGAGATGCCTGCCGGTACACGCGAGCATGTTACAGAAAAACACCTGGCTTATATGGAGCAGGTAGCCTGGCAGGTAAGCAAAGAGTACAAACAGAACCGCGAAGACAGCCTGGATATTATTCTGAACATAGAGCGCAAAATAGGTCCTAAAAGCCACCAGGGCTCTCTTAATATTATTTTGCTGGATGGAGAGACCCGGCAGGTACGTAACATGGAATTGTCTAATGTGCTGCGTGAAAGGGTAGGGGCAATTCCGGGAGCAGACAAGCTTTCTTTTGGCAGCAACACACCCTTTGGTAAGCCGGTTTCTATATCACTGCAGGGCAATGACCTTAAAATGCTGCAGGCGGCCAAGCAGGATTTAAAGGCTGAACTTGTAAAAATGAAATCGCTCAGAGATGTAATTGATACCGACCAGGAAGGCCTGCGCGAAATTAATATTACCCTGAAGGAGAAAGCTCAGTTGTTAGGCCTAAGCCTGCAGGATGTACTGGTACAGGTGCGCCAGGGCTTTTTTGGAAACGAAGTACAAAGGCTGCAGCGTGGCACCGATGAGGTGCGTATCTGGGTGCGTTATGAGTCGGCAGATCGTTCTAACATTGGCCAGTTGGAAGACATGCGCATACGCCTGGCCAATGGCAGGGAGTACCCATTGCGTGAAATTGCAGATTTGAAAATGGAGCGAGGCGTAATTGCTATTAACCATATTGATGGCAAGCGCGAAATTAAAGTTGAGGCTGATATTTCAAACCCTGGTGAGTCAGTACCCTTGCTTCTTTCTGAGATACAGGATGATATTATGCCCGCTATTTATGCTAAATACCCGGGAGTAAAAGGATCTTTTGAAGGGCAAAACCGTGAACAGCTTAAGACCAGCCGTTCGGTGGGTAAGGCTGGGCCAGTAGTACTTATTATTATCCTGGCGCTGATCGTGCTTACCTTCCGTTCATTTACCCAGGCAGCCATTGTATTTATACTGGTACCTTTCTCGCTGGTGGGGGTAGTATGGGGCCACTATATTCATGGTGCACAAATCAGTATTTTTTCTTGGATGGGAGTTATTGCCCTGGTTGGAGTGCTTATAAACGACTCGCTTGTTTTTGTGAGCACATTTAATGGTATGCTAAAAGAGGGTAAGCCTTATATGCAGGCTATTTATGATACAGGCCGTAGTCGTTTCAGGCCTATTTTGCTTACCTCAGTAACCACTGTTGCTGGTCTTGCCCCTCTTATTCTTGAAAAGAGTTTCCAGGCGCAGTTCCTGGTGCCTATGGCTATTTCTATAGCCTATGGTTTGATAATGGCTACCTTCCTTACCCTGGGTTTACTACCTGCCCTATTAATTATGCTAAATAGGGTAAAAATGTACATTACCTGGCTATGGACGGGCGAAAAGCCAAGCGAAGAATCTGTAGAACCTGCAGTTAAAGAATTAGAAAGTGAAAATGAATATCAACATGCGTAACCTGGCAGCTATCTTTTGTTTTTTGCTTTTGCCTGGTAGCTTATATGCACAAGAGGTATTGACCCTGGAGCAGGCACTGGCCGAGGCCATGGAGAATAACCACGGTATTACCATAGCGCGCAATAATGCCCGTATCAGCAGAAATAATATATTTCCAGGTAATGCAGGCTTATTGCCCCGCCTTGACCTGAACCTGAACAGTACCTATAGCCGCAACAATACCGATCTGCATATTGCCGGTGAAACAGGCATCCGCAAAATATCTGTAGATGGTGCTCAGTCGCAGGGTAATGGGGCCAACGTAGGCTTTAGCTATACTCTTTTTGATGGGTTAGGAAGTGTTTATACGTACCAGCGCCTTAAAAATATAGGCGTAGTTTCAGAGTTGCAGGCAAGGGCAGTAATTGAAGGCACTTTATTACAGGTTATTGCTGGCTACCTGGAAGTAGCACGTTTGAGCGAGGCCAGCCGAACGGCCGGTGAAAGCGTTAATATTTCAAGAGAGCGTATGCAGCGGGCCCGCAACCGCTATGAGTGGGGCAGTGCCAACCGTGTAGAGGCCCTTACGGCAGAAGTTGATTATAACAACGATAGCCTTGCCATGGCAAATACCGGGGTGCTGTTAAAAAATGCGCAGCGTAATCTTAATGCGTTGCTGGGGCGCGATGTTGCCATAACTTTCAAGGTGCTTACCGGAGTGGAGTTTAAGGAGCTTATGCAAGCCGAAGTTGTGAAGCAAAAAGCAGCTGCCAATAACTCGGCCCTGGTGCTGGCTACTGCACAACAGCGTACCGCAGAGCTTGATCGTAAAATAGCCAACTCCAGCCTGTACCCTCGCTTAAACCTTACCAGCTCGTATGGCTACTCCCGCAATGATAACGATGCCAGTATAGTGCTGATGCAGCAAAACCTGGGCTTTAACGCTGGGGTAGGCATAAGCTTTAATATTTTTGACGGGCGAAGAAGAGCTGTACAGGTACAAAATGCACGTATTGCTATGGAAAACAGCCACGAAACCTATGAGCAGGCCCGCCTGCAGGTAGACCGTGATGTGCTTAATGCTTATGATGTATACCAGCATAGCTTTAACGTACTGAACATGGAAAAGAAAAACCTGGCCACCGCTGAGCTTGCTTTTGAACGTATGCAGGAGCTTTATAACATGGGCCATGCTACGGGCATACAATTTAGGGAAGCCCAGATGAATGTTTTGCGTGCCAAAGATCGTATTACCAATGCTACCTTTACAGCCAAGCTGGCTGAAGTAGAGCTAACCCGTTTAAGTGGCGAGTTAATGCAGTAACACGTTACCTAAAAAGAAAAAGCCCTGCAAAATATATTTT
>FPIC01010223.1_pt1 | contig 84858 bp, 106 predicted proteins | sample 1504481 | NCBI WGS metagenome assembly FPIC01 (sample SAMEA4475357, study PRJEB15587) | soil metagenome | biome: Soil; feature: Field | place: India | collected 2015-03-11 | depth 0 m
CGGGATTTGAACCCGGGACCTCCCGGTTATCAGCCGGGCGCTCTAACCGGGCTAAGCCACGGGCCCGTTCGCCTATTCAGTACTTCCACATTTTTAAGTTTTGTGCACACACCAAGGCGCCGGGGGTCTGCGCGACTTCGTCGTGGGCGGGCTCTGAGAGGTCCCCCGTAGAGGTACGAGCCTTGCACGTCTCTACTCCCCAGCGCTGGGGGGCTCTGCGCCGCCGTGAACGCCTCTGTAATCACCAGGTCTGGCATATGCTCCTCCAGGGCGTATCGCTGGTCGCCTAAAATCCCCAGCGGCCTTGTGGGCCGCACGGGCTTTGAGAGCTGGTGTTGTGGGCCTACCTCGCCGTCTTTACCTCGTATTTGGCGAATACGTGGCCGCAGTGTGGGCATCTTTTTATTACAGTGGCGCCTTCCCTTACTACTTCTTCGTCTACTACTTTTCTGCAGTTGGGGCAGTGTCTCCTGGCCATTGGTAGAGTTGGGTCCGGGGCTTTTATCGGGGCTCTGTATGACAGGTATATGATGGGGGCGTAGCTGGCTTTAAAGCAGGTGTACATTGATGGCTGGGCGCCGCGTGTGGCTTTACGTGTGCGACGAGTTTAGGCCGGTGGTGGTAGATAGGTGGGGGGATTACGCGGAGCTCTTCCGCCTTGTTGAGCCGCTGGTGGAGGAGTGCGTTGGGGAGGTGCTGGGGGTGGAGGTGCACGGCGTGTGTTCAGGGGGCGGGGATGTGGTGGTGGAGTATCTTGTGAGGTATTGGCGCGAGGAGGCGTGGGCTAGGGTGGTCTTCTCGGAGAGTCCTGTGGAGGCTCTGCGCCTTTGTGAGGGGGGCTAGGCTATGCCTCTTGTTTTGGGTATTTCGCGGGGGGCGGGCGCGGCTTCCCTCCTGAGGACGGCTTCGAGGACTCTTATGGCGTTTCTCCTGGAGAGCATCTTGTTGTTGTTTCCGCAGTAGGGGGAGTAGACGCATTTGGGGCACCCGTCGGCGCAGTCGCAGCCCTTGACGATTTTTAGGGCGACCTCGGCTACTTTTCTGAAGTTTTTGATCAGGAGGCGGGTGGTGCCGTTTCCGCCGACGTGGGAGTCGTATATTACAATAACGCCGTCGGGGTAGCTGACGCCTCCTAGATCCGTCTTGGAGGCGCCTACGGCGATCTCCGCCGCCGATATCAACACGTGCTCCGTGGCGTGGTAGCCCTTGGCGCGGGCCTCCCAATCCACTGCGTCGTTTGTGGCGAATCGGAGTAGGGGGAAGTAGAACACGGCGCCTTTCGTCTCGAACTCGTACGAGAGGGGGTCTATGTTGTACTCGCCGAGGGTCTCGTCTGTGGTGAACCTCTTGAGGGCGTAGCCGTATACCGTGATGCGCATCTTCAGTCTGCCGTATTGGTAGGGCACGCCCTCGGCGGACCCCTCTTCGTACACCTCGACGAGCTGGGGCTCCATGTCCTCCAGGGCGGAGGTGACGAGGTCCTCTGCGTCTGCCGGCTCGACGACCGCGACGCGCTTCTCTAAGTCGAGAGTCTTGGAGACGTAGGTGCGGCCGCCGTGCATGTAGATGGCCTCTGGGTGTAGCTCGTACAACGCAAGGGGTAGCTCCCTCTCGCCGATGGTCCTGCCGTCTGCCGTCCTTATTTTGACCACGTGGGGGGAGCCCCTGAGGCTGAGCATGGAGAGCTCCTCCCTGCCCTGGGGGGTTATCCGGAGGAAGCTCCCCACCCGCGTTAGGCTACCCCTCGCCAATAGCTTCTCGGCAAGGACCTTTTCGAAGGGGGTTAGCTCCCCCGTCCTCAGGGGCTTGTCCGCGGCGGCGGCGAGTAGGTGGAGTGCGGCTATGTCCTCGTTTTCCTTCTCGAAGCCGAGGGGCTCGGGTGCGCGGGCGAAGAACTCGTGGGGGTAGTTCCAGTAGTACTGGGATATGGGGTCGTTGCCAAGTATCTGCACCACGTAGCCTGTCTGCCCCCTCCTGCCGACTCTCCCGACGCGTTGGAGGTACCGGCTGTACGAGGGGGGTATAGAGGCGAGTATCGCCCCGTCTACGTCGCCGATGTCTATGCCCAGCTCCAACGTCGGCGTGGCGATGACGACGTCTATCTCGCCCCTCTTCAGCGCCTCCTCGACCCTCTTCCTCTCCTCAGCCTCTAGGCCTGCTCTGTGGACCGCGACCCGGTCTCCCAGGCCCATCATCTTCAGCGCTCTGTATATGATCTCGCTGTATTTGTGGCTGTCGGTGAAGACTATGCACTTCATGTCGTGTTCTATGCACAGGGAGGCCAGCTTGGCGGCCTCGGCCCACTTGGACCTAAACCTGGGCCTTACCAGGGCGTGTATCACCTTCCCCCTCCTCCTGAGGGGGCCCCACACCACGTTTACCCGGTCGCTTTCGAATAGGGCTTGGGCGAACTCGGCGGGGTTGCCCACCGTCGCGCTTGTGGCGACGAACACCGGCCGGACGAAGCGGCGGAGCCTCCTCAAGAGGTAGTACATGTGGGAGCCGAAGACGCCGGCGTAGACGTGGAAGTCGTCTAGGACGACGTAGCGGAGCCTACCCACGAGCTGTCTAAACCTGGCCACGTGCATCAGCGCCTGGCTCACCATGTCGGGGTTGCTGACGATTATGTGGGGAGGGGAGTCGTACATGAGCCTCCTCTCCCTCTGGGGGGTGTCGCCGTCGTAGACCATAACCCTAACCCCGAGCCTGTCGCCGTAGCGCCTGAGCCTGTGTAGCTGGTCGCGGGCGAGGGCCTTGGTGGGGTAGAGCAAAAGGGCGACGGGGCCCCCCAGCGACTCCAGCGACGCCTCGAGGATGGGTATTAGAAAGGCCTCCGTCTTCCCCATGCCCGTCCCGGCCACAATTACCGTATCCCTCCCAGCCCCTATGCTCTTGACGGCGTCATATTGGTACCTGTACAGTTGCGAAATGCCGAGGGCCCTCAGGGCCTCCGCCACCTCGGGCCGCGCGGCCTCCGAGACGTCGCAACACACCTCGGGGGCCTCCGCCTCGTCGGACTTCACGTAGACTACTTCCCTGCCGCGGTCCTCCGCCACTGCTTCTAGAAAGCCCACTGCCTTACTTACGTCTTGCGTATAAAAACAGCACTGCGACGTTCGCCGCCAGGAGGAGGGGTGTGTAGTGCAACGCGGCTAGGCCGAAGTTCTCCACGAGCCAGCCGCCGAGGACGGGGCCTATTATGGATCCGACGTCCCAGCCCATTGTGTACACAGAGCTGCTTACCCCCGCCCTCTTGCTCCCGGCTAGTGCCAGTATCTGGTATGTGACCACCACGGCGCCTTGTCCCAGGCCGTATATGGCCCCGGCGGCTACGAAGAGGAGTGGCCCATCTGCAAAGGTCGCTGCGGCCATCCCCAGGGCCGCAACCGCCGTGGCGGCTCCGGCGGTTGTTGGCGTCACGAGGCCTTTCTTCAATAGGAAAGCCCTAGGCAAGAGGCTCACCAAAGCGGCGGAGGATGAGAAGAGGCCCCAGTAGGCTATGGGGAGGTTGTTGTCTCTGAGTTTTACTGGGATGAAGGTGGAGATGCCCATATAAGCGGCGCCGTAGAGCGATAGTAGTGCCATGAATAGGAATACCCGCCTCTCTATGCCCGTGCCTGGCTCTCCGGGGCTACGCGTCTTGTCGCCGCCTCTTACCAGGGCGAAGTTGGAGGCGTGGAGCCCGAGGGCTGTGATGAAGGAGAGACGCGCTCCTCCTATGTCGTATAAAGCGCTACCGAGGAGGGGGCCGAGCACGTTGCCCACGCCCACTGCCAGAGACCGGGCGGCCATCGCCTTGGGGCCCTCGGCAACTGAGGCGGCTACTGACATTGGGAGGAAGGTGGCTATTGCGAGGCCGTGGAATAGCCTCCCCACTTGTACCCAAAACGGATCGCCCACTAGGTACATGGCCTGGGCGGCCACCGCCGAGGCCACTCCTGCCCTCATGAGGGTTATGTAGCCAAGCCTGTCGCCTAGCACCCCGCTGACGGGCCGCATTATTATTGATACGAAAAACGCCGTGGACACAATGGCGCCTATTACCGACTCGCTCCTCACGCCGAGGTCTCTTAAATACGGCGGTATTGCCACTACGGCGATTCCGTTGGCTGTGAAAAAAAGAAGAGTTGCTAGGTTTATCAAAGTTTGTACTTGGTGACGTCTCTCAAGAACTTCTTCCTCTCTTCTCTGTCCGCCTCGGTCTCGACGCCAAGCGGCGAGTGGCCGTCTACTACGCCGACGACGCCGCGGCGCTCCGGCTCTACCTCCGCCACTATTACCTTAAGCGGGTTGGCCGTGGCAGCGTATATCCTGACGACTTCCTGGACGTTTTTAATGGTGTTGAGCACGTTTATGGGCCACGCGTTGCGTATGTATATGACGAAGACGTGGCCTGCGGCGATTTTTTTGCACACCTCTATGGCGAGGTTTCTCAGCTCGTCGTCGTTTGCCTCGTGTCTAATAAGGCGCTTTCCCGAGGCCTCGCAGAACGCGATGCCGAACTTGATTCCGGGGACTGAGGTGACTAGGGCCTCGTAGAGGTCCTCGACGGTTTTTATGAAGTGGGAGTGGCCGATGATGACGTTGGTGCCTTGGGGTATGGGCACTTCCACAACATCGAACTTAATCGCCATGGGTGGGTATAACCCCGTACTTTTATGATTTACGCGCTGTACTGCCCCCGGCAGGGGTGCCCGATGTAGCCGGCCGCTGGGCGTGGGATACGCTGGGTTCTGTGTCAGTTTATCGGCAGTGGTTCGTGTTGAAATAGGATTTAGATTTATATAGTCAATAACAATATCTTCCTGTATGGAGACTTCCCAGATGGTCCAAGTCTTGAGAGATCGGGGATACAGAGTGACGCCGCAGAGGATGGAGGTTATTAATATAGTTATGGAGAAGTTGCGGAGGCGGGAGCACCCGACGTTTAACGATATTCTGAACGAGGTGAGGCAGAAAATGCCGACTATAAGTACAAGTACTGTGTATTCAATATTACAGATCCTTGAGGAGTCGGGGTACGTCGTGTCGTTTGAGCACAACGGCAGGACGTACTACGACAGCGCTATGCCTCATCTCAACATACTGTGTATAAACAAAAACAAGGTAGTAGACATGGAGGTGGACGAAGTTGTGGAGGCGTTAAAAAGGCGGGGGATAACGCCGGTGGCTATCACAGTGAAGGCTGTTTGTAAAGATCAGTAGTGGATTCAGCGATCATCGTTCTCCGGCGCGGTATACCTCATCACAGCTAAGCTAAATATACTGATATATAGTTCTATCTACACCACGCATATGTATGACTTCGTCGTCGTGGGGGCCGGCATCGTCGGCGTGGCCACGGCCTACTACCTAAAACGCCTCTCGCCCCGTTCTAGAGTTTTGGTAATTGACCAACACCCAGGAGTTGGGATGGGGGACACCGCAAAGTCGGCGGCGGCGTTTCGAACCGCCTTCACTTCTTGGGTAAACCGCGTCTTGGCTAAGACCAGTGTGGGGTTCTACCGCGAAGTCCAAGAGGGTGGGGTTGATCTTGGAATGAGGTTTGTGGGTTACCTCTTTCTTGTCCCTCAAGAAAACGCGGAGGCTATGCTCAAGGTGGCCGAGGAGCTGAGGGGCATGGGCTCCGCCGTGGAGCTGTACCGCGAGCTGGGCAGGTCTGTGAGGTTTAGGGTTTCCGACGACGAGGAGGCCAGGGAGATGGGGCTTCCAGACGTTGCCTTGGGGTTGCTAGTCAAGGAGGCCGGCATCATGGACCCGGAGAAGCTGGTGAAGTACTACTACGAGGAGTACAGCAAGATGGGCGGCGAGGTCTTGTTCAACACCAAGGCGCTGGGGGTGGTCTTTGCGCCTAAGAAGCCGCTGGGCATCCCAGGGGAGCCCTTCCCCTGGCAGGAAGTGAGAGCCGCCGGCGTGGAGACAAGCGCGGGGGTCATAGAAGCGAAGAACGTCATAATCGCCACGGGGGCCTGGACTGAGAGGTTTATGGACGCGGCGGGCTTTGGACTGCCGCTTAAGCCTAGGAAGAGGCAGGTCTTCGTGGTGAAGGCAGACGGCGAGCTTCGGCAACTACTAGAAACGGGGCTGGCCGACAGGGAATACGGCCCCATGATAATCCTCCCCAAGGGGGTGTACATGCGGCCAGAGCCGGGGGAGGGGACCTACTGGATTGGTGTGGCCGACAGGAGGCCCTTCGGCTTCGAGGAGGAGCCCCAGGCGGAGGAGCAGTTGTGGCGGTACGGGATATACCCAGTGTTGACGAAGTATGTCCCAGCCGCCGAGGGCCGGGCGCCTCAGAACGCGTGGGCTGGGCACTACGACGAGAACGTGGTGGACTACCAGCCTGTTGTCGATCGCCTCGCCGAGGGGCTGTACGTGGCTGCCGGGACGAGCGGCTCTGGGATTATGAAGGCAGACGCCATAGGGCGCATCGCCGCGTATCTAGCCCTGGGTTATGGAAAGGCTGAGCTTTATGGCGGGGTGGTGGTGGACAGCAACGTCCTTCGTCATAATAGGTGTTTCGAGGAGGAGCGGCTGGTGATTTAAGCTTATAAGCCGGCAGTTGCCGCCGGCCGTGATTGAGGAGAATATCGAGAAGTGGATAAAAGTGGCCAAGAGGAGCGGGAAGAAGGGCTGGGTTCTTGTAAAAGAGGGAAAAGTGGTTGGGGTTTTCGAGGAGCGTAAAGATGCCATTATGGCGGCCAAGGAGCCTGGCGTGTATGTTTTAACATTTGTCGAATAGATTAGCGGCATTGGGCAAGTGTATTAAATAGATAGACCCTCACACCGCCTCTTATGAAGCTTCACGAATATGAGGCTAAGGAGCTTTTTTCTAAATACGGCGTCAAGATCCCGCCTGGGAGGGTGGCGACTACGCCGGAGGAGGTTCGGAAGATCGCAGAGGAGATCGGCGGCCCGGTGGTACTGAAGGCGCAGGTGGTGGTAGCTGGCCGGGGCAAGGCGGGGGGTATAAAAGTTGCGAAAACGCCGGAGGAGGCCTACGAGCTCGCCACAAAGATGTTCGGCATGAATATTAAGGGGCTAGTCGTGAAGAAGATCTACGTGACTAAGTATGTCGAGGTGGAGCGAGAGATGTACCTCTCGCTGATTATTGACAGGGCTACGCGGAGGTACTTATTCCTCGCATCCCCCATAGGCGGGGTGGATATTGAGGAGATTGCGAAGACACAGCCGGAGAAAATAAAGCGCGTCTACGTCGACCCATCGGTGGGGCTTAGGGATTACCACGTCCGTTCTATTGTCCTGTGGCTCGGCTTTAAGCCGGAGACGCCACAGTGGCGGCAGGCGTCGTCTATAGTACAGGCGATGTACAACATAATGGTTGACTACGATGCGGAGCTCGTAGAGTCCAACCCCCTGGCCGTCACAAGGGAGGGGGATGTCATTCCCCTAGACGCCAGGGTAATAGTCGACGACAACGCCTTGTATAAACACCCCGAGCTGGAAAAGGCGCTGGAGGAGGACCCCCGCGACGTCTCCGAGTTCGAGATGTACGCAAAGAAGATCGGCTTCCACTACGTCGAGCTCGACGGCGACGTGGGAATAATCGGAAACGGCGCCGGGCTGACCATGGCTACCATGGACTTGGTCTACCACTTCGGGGGGAGACCTGCCAATTTCTTAGACATCGGCGGCGGGGCATCGCGCGATGTTGTTAAAGAGGCGTTAAAGGTGCTTCTGAGACACCCCCGGGTGAAGGTTATTTTTATGAATATATTCGGCGGCATTACTAGGGCAGACGAGGTTGCGGCCGGCGTAGAGGCGGCGTTGGCCGAGGAGGGTGGGACGAAAAAGAAGATCGTTGTGAGGATGAAAGGCACCAACGAGGAGCTGGGGAGGCAGATGTTGGCCAAGTTAGGTATACCGCTATATGAAAACGCCGAGGAGGCCGCACAAAAAGCAGTAGAGTTAGCGAGGGCATGACAGTCCTTGTGGGCCCCAACACCAAGGTCGTAGTGCAGGGAATAACCGGCAGAGAGGGTAGCTTCCACACCCAGCGGATGCTGGAATACGGCACAAAGGTCGTGGCGGGGGTGACTCCGGGAAAGGGCGGCACCACAGTACACGGAGTGCCTGTGTACGACACGGTGGAGGAAGCTGTCCGTAGACACGGGGCTAATGCCTCTGTGATATTTGTCCCGGCGCGTTTTGCGGCAAACGCCGTACTAGAGGCCGTGGACGCCGGCGTCGAGCTAGTTGTGGTAATAACGGAGCATATCCCCGTGCACGAGACTCTCCGCGCAGTTAACTACGCAAGGTCTAGAGGCGTTACGGTAATAGGGCCTAACTGTCCTGGCCTCGTGGCGCCACCTGTTAGAACCAAGCTGGGGATTATGCCAAATAACATATACCAAACTCCTGGCAAAATAGCTGTCGTGAGCCGCTCGGGTACTTTGACATATGAAATCTCCTACCAGCTGGTGAGGGCTGGGTTCGGCATTAACATTGCAATAGGCGTAGGGGGCGACCCAGTTGTTGGGCTGGACTTGGCCGAGGCGGCTCTGAGAGTAGCCCAAGACCCCGACGTGGAGGGGATTGTCGTCATTGGGGAGGTGGGAGGCGATGCCGAGGAGAGGTTGGCCAAGATGTACGCTGAAGGCGCCATTAATAAGCCGATGGTGGCCTACGTTGCCGGCAGGACGGCGCCGCCGGGGAAGCGCATGGGCCACGCCGGCGCCATCGTCATGCTAGGCTCCGGCGACGCCAAGAGCAAAATCGAGGCGTTTAGAGCAGTCGGCATACCGGTGGCGGAGACTCCGTTTGAGGTGCCGCAGCTCATGGCGCGCCAGTTGAAGAGGTAGTGGTAAAATGCTACGTCTGCGGCTTTGAAGAGGCTGAGTACAAGTGCCCAAGGTGTGGGAGGTGGGTTTGCCGCCATGACTGGGCTGGGCGCCACTGCGCCGCTTGTGAGGCCACCCTCTGTAGAATCTGCGGCGAGAGGTTTTCTATTTCCACATGCGCCAAGTGTGGCAGGCCGGTGTGCGAAAAGTGTAGCGTGAGGAGGGGACTCATTAGAATATGTAAATTCTGCCTAGAATCTTCTGTTTATTAAGCGAGTTTATATATAAATAAGTTTATATAGATGGGGTAGTTGATAGGGCGGTATGGAGATAGGACAACTCCTCTCGTCCCGCACGCGCTACATGTCCGCGAGCGAGATTAGAGAACTGTTAAAGTGGGCGACGGCGGACGTCATCTCCTTCGGCGGCGGCATGCCTGACCCCTCCACCTTCCCCGTGGAGGACATCGCGAAGATCGCGTCCTACGTGCTGGAGGCCTACCCCCACAAGGCGCTCCAGTACGGTCCTACTGAAGGGGTTTACGAACTACGCGAAGAAATTGCAAAATTCAGCGAATCTTTCAGAGGGATTAAGACCCGTGCAGAGAATATTATAATCACTGTGGGTAGCCAGGAAGCTTTGGAGCTGTTGGGCAGGGTGTTCATCAACCCTGGGGACGTAGTAATTACGGAGAACCCCACATATCTCGCCGCTTTGCAGGCGTGGCGGGTCTACGAGCCTAGGCTTGTGGGTATTCCCATGGACGAAAGCGGCATGGTCGTGGAGATCCTGGAGGAGAGGGTTAAGCAACTCAAGGCGGAGGGGGCCCGCATCAAATTCATATACACAATACCGACAGCGCAGAACCCCACCGGCCTCACGATGTCGCAGGACAGAAGGAAGTACCTCCTGGAGGTGGCTGAGAGGTACGATCTCCTCGTGGTGGAGGATGACCCCTATTCCTACTTCCTCTTCGAGCCTATCCAGGTCTCCCCTATAAAGGCCCTCGACAAGTCGGATAGGGTCATATACCTCTCCACCGCTTCTAAGATCTTCGCGCCGGGCTTACGCCTAGGCTGGGTTATTGCCAGCGAGGAGGTGATCAGGTGGTTTAACCTAGCGAAGCAGTCTCTTAACCTGAACACCTCTAATCTAGTGCAGTACATGTTCCTTGAGGGGCTGAGGCGTAATGTTGTGCTTAAGAATTTGCCCAACGTGAGGGATCTCTACAAGCGGAAGAGAGATGCAATGCTGGCGGCGCTGGAGACATACATGCCGCAGGGGGTCAGCTGGACGAGGCCCTCCGGCGGGATGTTCATCTGGGTGACGGCGCCGCCTCAAATCGACACTAGAGAGCTGTTGAAGGTCGCTGTGACGCAGTACAAGGTGGCCTTCGTGCCGGGCCACGGCTTCTTTGTTGACCAGTCAGTTAGAAACGCCATGAGGCTGAACTTCACGTATCCCACCTTTGAGCAGATAAATGAAGGGATCCGCCGCCTCGCCTTGGCGCTCCGGGGCGCATGATTCTTCTGGAGGAGGCAACTGCTATTATTAAAGAAGAGCAGAAAAGAGGGCGGATACACAGAACTCCCCTGCTTAGGTCTGAGTCGCTTTCCAGGCTGGCGGGGGGCGACGTCTTTCTGAAGCTGGAGGCCTTGCAGAAGACTGGCAGTTTCAAGATTAGAGGGGCCTACTTCGCCATGCACAAGTACATACAGGAGGGGTACAGAGAGTTTATCACAGCCTCGTCGGGTAACCACGCCCAAGGGGTTGCCTACGCCGCACAGCTCCACGGCGTCAAGGCCACTGTGGTAATGCCCGAGTCCACACCTTGGCTGAAGGTAAAGAAGACTCAGGACTACGGCGCCACTGTGATTCTGCACGGCGAGAGTTACTACGAGGCGGAGCTTAAGGCCAGAGAGCTGTTGAGAGACGGCGTTAAGTTCCTACATGCTTACAACGACTGGTTCGTGATATCGGGCCAGTCCACCCTCGGCGTGGAGATAATTGAGGATCTCCAAGACGTCGACTTGGTAGTAGTGCCGGTGGGGGGCGGCGGGCTGATCTCCGGCGTAGCCTATGCGGTGAAGCAGAGGCGGCCCAGCGCCAAAGTGATAGGGGTCCAGGCCAGCGGAGCGCCCTCTGTCTATCTGTCGTTGAAGGAGGGGCGGCCAGTCGTTATCGAGCGGGTAGATACCATAGCAGACGGTATTGCCGTGAAGAGGCCGGGTGACATAACGCTTAAGCTTATCCAGGAGTACGTAGACGACGTTGTGTTGGTAGACGATAACGAGATTGTTGACGCTATCTTTCTCCTAATGGAGAGGACTAGAGTGGTGGCTGAGGGGGCGGGCGCAGCGGCGGTGGCGGCCCTGATGTCTGGGAAGGTAAAGGCTGAGGGGCGGCGGGCCGTTGCCGTGGTCTCCGGTGGGAACATAGACGCCCCGATTTTGATGAGGGTGTTAATGAAGGCGTTGGCTAGGCAGAGGCGGATTGTGAAACTAGTAGGCGAAGTTCCGGACCGGCCGGGTATGTTGGCAAAGGCGTCTTCTATCTTGGCGTCGCGCCAGGTTAACATCCTCGAGGTTTACCACGAGCGCTACGACCCGGAACAGAGGCCTAACTACGTCCGCCTGTCTTTTGTAGTGGAGATACCGGCTACGCTGGACTTGTCAAAGGTGATAGAAGAGCTCGAGAAGGCCGGGTTCTACTTCAAGGTGTTAGACTAATAAAAGGTGGAAGTTTTTCCCTTCAATGAGGACTAAGTTGTTGTACCAGGAGGATTCTTACTTGAAAGAGGCCGAGGCTACTGTGCTGGAGATATCCGGCAACGAGGTGGTGCTGGACAAGACCGTGTTCCACGACGGCGCAGGCGGCGTGGCGGCGGATAGCGGCTACATCGTCTACGGAGGCGAGAGGTACTCCGCCATCGCCGCGCACAAGGGCGGCGAGGTCGTACATGTTCTTGACAGAGCCCCCAGCTTCAAGCCAGGGGACGTTGTGGTAGGAGTGGTGGACTGGGAGAAGCGGTATAGGAAAATGAGGCTCCACACGGCAGCGCACATACTATCCGCCGTTTTGTACAACAGGCACGGGGCATTGATCACCGGGGGCGATATCACGCACGAGTATGCGCGGGACGACTTCAATGTGGAGGGGGACATGGCGACTGTTAGGAAAATTTTCGAAGAGGCTGTGGCTGAGGTTAACGAAATTGCCGCAAGGGGGATCGAGGTGAAGGTATACTGGCTCCCGCGGGAGGAGGCGCTGAAAATACCAGGGGTTGTTAAGCTAGCGGAGAAGATGCCGCCAGACATCCCAACTCTGCGTATTGTAGAAATACCGGGTGTAGACATCCAGGCAGATGGAGGGCCACATGTTCGGAACACAAAGGAGATTGGCACGGTGAAAATTCTGAAAGTGGAAAACAGAGGCAAGGGCAAGAAGAGGTTGTACTACACAGTGGAGTAGTGGACCTCGGCGTTTTGTCTCTGGCAGTTGCCCTTGGCGTTTTTTTCGCCTATCTCGTAGACAGGCTGGGATATCCCCCCCTCTTGGGCTTCCTGGCCGCCGGCTTTATCGCCGGTAGCGTGTTGCGCCTTTCAGTCCCAGACATTCTTCTTCAGATGCTTATCGCCTTGGTGGCTTTTGAGGCGGGGAGACAGCTCGGGAGCGGTAGCTTGTCTCCCGCGGCTTTTTTCGCTGTGATTCTCGAGGCGGCCTTCGTGGCCGGCTTGTCGATTTCTGTATTTAGGCTTATGGGCTTCTCTCTGAGGGAGGCTCTCATTGTCGCCGTAATGTTACTCAGCTCCTCCAGCCTGCTGGTATTGAAGTTCACCGAAGGACTCCCACCCGAGGCGAGAAACGTCGCGATTTCCCTCACCACGCTGGAAGATACCGTGCTTTTTATAGCCCTCAGCCTGCTCGTAGGCAAGGCCACATTTGAAACTCTACCTGTGCAGTTGGTGATGGTGACGGGGATAGGCGCCTTGTCACTCGGCGTGTTTACGTGGGCGAGTAGATATATAGTTGGGAAGGAGTACGCCATCCCTTTCGCTCTCGCCGCTGCCTTCAGCTTGGTCTACGTGGTGCAATACTTCAACGTGGCCTCGCCTTATCTGGGCGCTTTTCTTGCCGGTTTTGCGTTTTCTAGGACGGATACGTACGGCGTGCACAACAGAGAGGCGGCGGCCCTTTCTAATCTGATTTTCTACGCGTATATGTTCGCCATAGGTGCATCCCTCCCAACGCATCAGATAAATCCGTGGCTGATTGTGATTGGGCTATTCCTGGCTCTCGTGGCTATGCTCATTAGAGGAGTTGCTGTTTTCTTTGGTTCGTTATTCATGTTGGGAAATCCACGAACATCGGCCCGCATCGCCGTCTCTACTGCACACATCTCCGAGCTGTCTATATCAGTTCCGGTAATAGCCTACAGCCACGGCTTTGTGGAAAGCCCTGAATTTGTCCTCGCCCTCTCCACTGTACCGATTATGTCACTTGTGCTGGCTCCTATTGTGTGGAGACGACACGATGTAATTGAGGACTACGTGGCTAGAAGGGTTAGGGAGCTGAGGACTACTGTTGCCTATGAGAAACTTTACAAAGTAGTTACGCACGCCTTTATTACCGCAGTAAAGCTTGTGGTGATCCTCGTTGTGTTGGCCGTGGCGTTTGTGTATTTAGGCTGGCTGTCTCTGGTAGCCGTGGCGTTGTCGTCTGTATTTCTGGTGAGGTATTCTAGGCAGATCTACAAAGACCTGTTAATAGCGCTAAGAGAGCTGGAGGGGGCGCGGTATGCAAGCGCGGCGGTCCTCTTGGCAACTTTCTCCTTGGCGATCTACGTGGTGCTAGTACTAGTGGGGGCGTATGTCGAGGCACACATATACGTGGTGTCTGCCATAGTGACTGTTTTAGCCTTCTTGATTTACGAGATCTATTCGGAGCTACACAAAGAGCGAGCGAGGCGGTTCAACTCCTCGACTACTAACTTGTAGAACTCGTCTCCCGGCGGGGGCGGTATCTCGGAGCACGTTTTTAATGCTTCCTGAAAGGCGACTGCAAGGCGGTAGTCTTTTCCCGTTATACTCTCGGGATCTGCCTCCACGTTAGGCGGCAGAATGTAGGAGATAAGCGCTATGTGGTGTGCATGAAGCCTTGCCGCGTTTTCCCACTCTTCTTTTACAAACTCCGAGTCAGCGAGCGAGAAGGCCTTCTGCTTGTGCACCTCGGCGAGGGCTTCCTTGATCCTCGCCTCGTCTCGCGTTTTAAGAATCTCTAAGATGTCCACTGTCGCACCTTTTGTTTAATATAAAAGTAATAATACTGTCGGGGTTTTAATTGCCTGAGCTCGGATCTACGTGGTGCTCATCCGCGTTGATGGTAATGAGGAGGTGGTATCCACAGTCGAAGACTTAGAAAAGCTGTGCAAAAGGCTCAGGGAAGAGTTGCAGAGGGCGCAGTGCCAGTACCACTCTTGGTACATACGTATCCCGCCCGACCGCCTCCTGGCTCTACTGAAGAAGGCATATATGAAGTATCTTCAAGGGATGCTCAGCGTGGGGGATGTCCTAGCGGAGTTCCTCGACGAGAACAAGTTATCTAAAAGCCTCGCCAGGGTGATAACGCCGACTCTAAGCGCCTTGGGCCTAACCGCTGGGGGGAAGTTCACCGCGACTGCGGTGGAGGTTGGGAGGCTCCTTCACGAGGGGCGGCTGGACGAGGCGAAGGAGCTACTCCGCGCAATCTTCGCCAAGAACTGCGTGTTGAAGGAGGTCATGGATAAGGCGTCTGACTGCTCTTCTATCGATAAGGAGGTTGAGTCCGTGCTCGCCGGCTACGGCAAGAGGGTGAGGTTCGACGAGCTTAAGTACACCACGGAATTACTCAGATTTGTTCATCCAAGTTGCGAGGACTGCGACTTCTCATGTGCCACGCCTAGCAAGGTTGTCCACTGCGCAGAGAAGGTAGTTCAGCTCTCTGTCGGGTATTGGAGGGAGCTGTTCGAGAAGTTGGATATATCTATCCTCCCGGAGCACTTCAGCTACATCCGCCTTGATGACCAGACTTTTCTAGTAACAGTAAAAGGGACCGACAAGCGGATTGGCATGATTCTCCTAGGCCAGCCTATTGAGAGCGGGCATCTGTCGCAACTAAAGACCTCTCTTTCTAAGCTCGATGAGAAGATCGTGGAGGGGATGTACGAGGTCTATGTGAAAATAATACCGATGCTTGAGGGGGAGGGGAAGTGCAGGTCTGTTAAACTGCTACTCGAGGTGGTGAGGGGAGATCTTGAAAGGGCTTCTAAAATTATCAAGATTGCCTAATTACGTGGGTGGTCTCGAAGCTTCTTACCGCGAATAACTTCCCCTTGACGTAGGCCCTCACCTCGACGTAGGGCGCCAGGCCGGAGGTGGCTATTTTCTGGCCCAGCACTGTGTCTATCTGGAATATACCCGTCTCGTTAGACATGTAGACGTTTATGGTAAGGGGTTTGGCGCCGTTGGGAGAGAGCTCTACTCTCTCTATAGATAGGGCGCTTAAGGCGTGTATGTCGTTCTTCCCTGCGCGGTAGGGGTAGCGGGCCCGCCCGCTGCTCATGTCTGTGCCGTCTGCAATCTTGGCGCATGCCGCTTCGAAGGTAAGACAGTTGTAGGCCTCGTCGTGGCAGAAAACTGCGTGCATTACTTCCTGCTTCAGCATATACGCCTTCTCTGAGATCCCATATATTTTAGACAAGATCTTCTCCGCTATTCGGTCTGTCAGCATTGCCGAGTATATAGGGTGGTGGGTGCGGTGCACCGAGTTGCCGATGTCGTGGAGGTAGGCCCCCATCAGCGTTACAATTATTGAATCTTCCCAGTCGCCCACGCCGTCGGCAACTACGCTGGGCTTAAAGCCCTTCTCCGTGAGTATTTTGTAGATAGCCAAGGCGCTCCCGGCTACAATTCTCGAGTGGATTGGGCCGTGGTCATTGTACCTCAGCCTCTGCACCGCGAAGACGTTGGACATTTTTAGATACGCTTGCACCTCCACATCTGTAGTTAGAAGCTCCCACACCTTCCTCACCTTATCGCTCTCGGGGAGAGTCTTCTCTATTAGCTTAACGCCAACCTCGTATTTGTACTCCTGCTCCACTTATGCGTAGGAGATTAGTGTATTTAATTTTTAAAGAGGAATCTTCTGAGCGTCATGTACATAACAGTGTTTATCACAGCCCCTGATAAGGAAAGCGGTAAGAAGATCGCCAGGCACATCCTCGAAAAGAGGCTCGCCGCTTGTGTCAACATGACGCCGGTGAGCTCAATGTACTGGTGGGAAGGCAAGCTCGAGGAGTCAGACGAGGTACTCCTCATTGCGAAGACCACAACTGACAAGCTGGAGGAGCTCGTGAAGGAGGCTAAGGCAGTGCACCCCTACCAAGTGCCTGAAATAATCGCAGTGCCCATCGTGGGGGGTTACAAGGAGTATTTAGGCTGGGTGGAGCGGGAGACCCATGCCTAGCGTCCTCTGGATTCTCTTCGACGGCGGGGGAGATAGGCCAGCTGGAGGCAAGACGCCGTTCCACGCGGCTTTTAAGCCCACTATTGACTATCTCACGGCTAATGGGTCGTGTGGAATTCTCGACCCAATAGCCCCGGGCGTTCGTCCCGGTTCCGATACTGCCCATTTGGCCCTCTTCGGCTATGATCCCTTCAAGTACTATACGGGGCGCGGAGCATTTGAGGCTTTGGGAGCTGACGTGGCCCTCAAGCCCGGGGACGTTGCTTTTAGGACTAACTTGGCCACTGTGGACGAAAACGGAGTTGTAATTGACCGGCGCGCCGGCCGCTACATTGCCCCAGAAGAGGCTAAAGCCGTTGAGGATTTAATGAAGAAGATAGGCGAGGAGGTAGGGAGGAAGTACGGCGTCGAGGTTGTGTATAAATCCACAGTTGAGCATAGGGGGGTTCTGGTGCTGAGGGGGGCTGTGAGCCACAGGGTTAGCGACACCGACCCGCACAAGGTTGGGGCTAAGATGGCGCGGGCTGAGCCGCTGGAGAACAGCAAAGAGGCGGCGCTGACGGCGGAGGTGGTGAACGAGCTTTCCAGACGCTTTACCGAGGCGGCGGCCGGGCTTGAAATAAATAAGGCGAGGAGGCTTCAAGGTAGGTTACCGATAAACGCCATATTGTTGAGGGGCGGGGGCTACATGCCGCAGATCGAGCCGATTAGGGAGAGGTACAACATACGGGCCGCCGCCATTGCGGGGGTGGCGCTGATAAGAGGCGTGGCGCGGGCTGTTGGGATGGACGTATATACGGCCAAAGGCCTAGGCGGGACAAAAGACGACGTATTCGACGAGGCCGTGAAGCTGGCGGTGGAGCTAATGTCAAGGTACGACGTTGTGTTCCTCCACGTAAAGGGGACGGACAGCACAAGCCACGACGGGGACTTCAACGGGAAGGTATCCGTAATAGAGAGGCTGGACAAGGCCTTGGCTCCTTATCTCGATGCCTTGTTGAAGAATTATGTGGTCGTGACGTCAGACCACGCCACGCCGGTCGGCGTGAGGGAGCACACCGGCGAGCCTGTGCCGGTGATGTTGTACGGCCCGGACGTGGTAGTAGACGACGTGGCTAAGTTCTCAGAACTCACGTGTTGGAGGGGGGCGCTGGGGAGGATTAGGGGGATTGACATAATTCCCATACTTGGTAGCTATCTAGGGCTCTCCGAGAAGTTCGGCGAGTGAGACTCATACCATTGGCAAGGCTTAGAAAAGCCCTGGAAGATGTGGGGGGCCAAATTTGGTTTTTTATAGAACTTGAGCCTTTCCGTACTGTGTATACCCTTGCCTTATGTGGCGGCAACCCATGCGTAGTGATTTCGGGCCAGGACATGTCGCCGGTGCAACTAACGCTCGAGGAGTATCTGAAAATCGAAAACAACAAGCAACGGCTTGCGAGTCTAGAGTATACAATTGCTTATCTCCTACAAAAATCTTATGGAAATTCTTCTGGCCAGCCTCTCGAGTAGGTGCGCCGCAATTTTAAGCTTCTTCCTCTTCGCCTCGTCGTCTCGCTTAACGGAGACGTGTGGGTAGAAGCCGCTGACTGTTATCTCCCTGGCGCCCATGTAGTAGGCGAGGTAGACAGCCCTGTCGCCGTCGGTAAAACCCGACACATTTGCCGTACAACCAACAGGCCAGGTCTGCACCGTGTATATATACGGCCCGCGAGGGAGTCGCCAGTAGTTGTCGCCATGCGCGTGGACGACCGCAATCCTCCCCAGCGCCGCTCCCTCAGGCTCGAAATCCCAGTCGCCTACGACGACATCCGGCTTCACTCCCCGCCTTGCCAGCTTCTTGGCGGTGTATCCCTCCACCGCCACCACGAGGCTACCGCCTACAACCTTTTCGAAGGGAGGCATATATACGGCGGGGCTCCCCCAGTCGAAGTCCCTTAGTACATCCACTGGGAGGCCGGGCATGTGGCTGGCTGTCTCCGCCGCCTCGCGGTCTTTGTGATAGGAGAGCTGGGGGAGGACGGCTTGGGCCATGGTGTAGACATATAGCCACTCAGGTGGGTCGAAGATCACCGGCCTACACCTCACGGCCTTTTGTCTCGGGCAAAAGCGCTACTAGGGCTGACGCTATTAGCCACGCAACTGCGACGCCTATGAATGCTACGGAGGCCCAAAGCGGATACAGCGTAGGTCCAATAATCATTCCGATCCTTGCGGCTGAGCCCGCTAGACCTGTCGCAAGGCCCCTTATAGAAGTGGGGAAAAGCTCGGGGGTGTATGCGTACACGACACCCCAGACCCCGAGGTTGAAGAAGTTGAGTGCGAGGGCCGCGTAGAAGAGCTGGGCGTACGACGTGCTGTATATCAGCAAAACCGCAGATAGAGCCGAGGCTACGAAGTACGCCGCCGCTATTGGCCTCCTGCCCACTCTCTCCACGAGGTATGCCGCTGAGAAGTAGCCCGGGAGCTGGGCGATGGTTGTCAAAAACATGAACTCGTAGGTGGCCACCTGTGTGAAGCCTCTCTCTGTCCTGAGCATTGTGGGCAACCAGATAAACGCGCCGTAGTAGCCAAAGGCTAGGAGGAACCAAATGGCTGAAGCTATGGCGAGTCTCGCGGCGTAAGGCTTAAGCTCCGCCGAGGCTCCCTCTTTGATCCTCTCCAGCCACCTCTGCGACTCCGGGAGGGCGGAGCGTATTACGAAGACGTAGAAGGCTGTGGCCCCCATCAACACAAGCGCCGTCCTCCACCCTAATGTGGTGAAGATAAAGAGCGACACGGCGGCGGCGAGGAGAGCGCCTATCGACCAGAAGCTCTCTAGGAGAACCACATTTCTCCCCCTCCTCTCAGGTGGGGAGTTCTCCGAGACGTACGTGGCCACCACGGGCAACTCGCCGCCTAGCCCAACTCCCACGAAGAACCTAATTGCGGCGAACTCCTGCCACGTCCTAGCGGCGGCGGACGCCGCGGTGGCAATGCTGTAAAGCAACATAGTGGCCATAAACACCTTTTTCCTCCCCACGACGTCGGCGAGCTTCCCGAAGAGGAAGGCGCCGAGGAACATGCCTAAGTTATTTGCCAGAACGATCCACGTCGATGCCGCGCGATCCAGCGCCAGCTCTTCTCTCATCGCCACGAGTAAGTATGAGAGTATCAAGACGTCCATGGCGTCGAACATCCAGCCGAGGCCACTCAGCACTACAATTTTAAACTCCCCCCGCGTCATAGGAGAGTTATTTTCTGCTAAATTAAAACATTATGTCGAATATCGCTACCCCTTCAGCACCACCTCTACTCCTCTATCTCTCAGCATCTGCAGGATCTCACCCCTGGCCGGGTTCTTCACGTTCTTCCTGAAGAGTATTGCCCTCTTTATAGGCACTGTGTGTTTTCTCAACGCTGTTTCCACAGCCGCGGGCGTTATTTCGACGTACTTAGGCACCACATGCCCTATATCCACTTCTTTCCTCAGCGCCGACTCCTTAACTGTGGTGTAGTGGAGGTCGCCTATGACCATAGCGGGCGTGTGCTCCTCAAGTGGGGAGTTCAGGACTTCTTCCAACGCCTCTAGGAGCGTCCCGACGGCTTTTCTATCCCCCCACTCGCGGTCTGTGCTACCCACCTCGACAAACGTTGCCGATATGTGCGCCGTGTTGGGCGTGTGGTGGGTGGCCTCGTAGGCGCATTCAAAGGGCTCGTAGAGGCGGTTGCATAGAGCTCGGAGAACGGCGGAGGCGAGGTGGGGGTTAGAGACCGAGACGTCGGGCCAGCTTCCCGGCGTGTGGACCGTGAATATAGGTCTCGGATTGGCCATCTCGTGGCGGGAGATAAACACTGCGTGTTTGCCTACGGAGAGTAGCACATCCTCTTTGTCGAACGAGGTGGGCTCCCCTCTGTACACCACCACAGGCGTGTCGCGGAGTCTCCTTATCTCTAGATCCCCCCTGGTCTCCACCAGAGGGAGATCCCCCATCAATTCGAGGAATGCGCGGGAAACTGGGTCGGCGAGCGAGACGATGATTATGTACACACTCAAGGCACGAGGATGGCCCTGCCTATGACCGCTCCTCTTTCCATATCCTCATGGGCCCTAGCGGCGTCTTGTAGCTTATACTCGGTGTAGAGCGGCTTTACTAGCCCTCTTTTCAGTATGTCCAGCGCCTCGTATATGTCCCAGGGCCGGAAGGCCATGCTGCCTATTACCTTCAACTGTCTTAGAATTATCAGCGCGGGGCTTAGCAACGCCTTTTCTCCAGTTACGTTGCCGATGACCAAGACAGAGCCCGATCTCTTGGCCAGCTTGAGGGAGCGCTCCAGTGTGGGGCTTCCCACCGTATCCACCACGACGTCAAAGTCCTTCTCGCCCTCCGGCGCCGTGTTGATACCCAACTCTTTCAAAACTCTTGCCTTGTCCGGCGACCTGGTTGAGACGTAGACCTCGGCGCCTCTTACTTTAGCCAGCTGTGCAATGTAGATACCTGTTCCGCCTGCGCCTACTACCAGTACTTTTTTTCCCTCTACGTCCACGTGTCTCAACGCGTACACTGCTGTGGACAGCGGGCATGTGGCCACGACCGCAACTCTTGGATCTAGGCCGTGGAATGGGTGGGCGAACTTTGCTGGGACTAGCACATACTCGGCGTATGTCCCGTTGCGCGACTCGCCTAGTAGCTCGGCGTTTTTACATAGATTTTCAAGCCCTCTCTTACAGTATTCGCACGTGCCGTCGTATATACCGGAGAGGAACACCCTCTCGCCGATAATATCCTTCTCCACGCCGGGGCCTACATCTACTATTTTCCCCACGCCTTCGTGTCCTGGAACTATCGGCGGCTTCACGTGGGGGAAGGCGCCCTTCCTCACCACTAAGTCCCTCCCACATACCCCCGCGGCCTCTATTTTCACGACCACGTCGCCGGGACCCGGCACAGGATCGGGAAGATCAACAAACTTCAACGCTTCCGCGGGTTCGCCGAATTTGACAAGCTGTACAGCCTTCATTGTAACTAGAACTATTAGTACTTTTAAATAATTATAACACAAAGCTCAGCCGACGCCCGCCTTGGCTCTACGTCTCCAGTTTCATATATCACGCCGACGCTTAAGGCAAACAACCATTTTCTACACGCTCTGTAATTTTATCCTAACAGCTCTGTCACATAACCATAGTGGCGGGTCAAGACAGGGCTTCATCGAGCTATGCCTCAGATATGCAGAAGTCTCTGAGGTAGACGTCAATTACGCCCATTTTATTTATATAGTAAAGAGATACTTGCGATAATGGAGTCTAAGGCAGTTTCTATCCTAAGTAAGTTGGTATCTATCCCCACAGTAAATCCGCCTGGGGAGAAATACGGCGAGCTTATTGATTATGCGGAGAGGTTTTTCAAATCTCTTGGACTGGACACCGAAGTTGTAGAGGTTCCCAAGGCCGAGGTGGCGATGCGCTGTCCTGAATGCGCCGACTACCCCCGCCTAATTTTAATAGCGCGAAGCGGCGAGCCGAAGATACATTTCAATGGGCACTACGACGTGGTCCCTCCCGGCCCTCTTGAGAGCTGGAAGGTGACAAAGCCGTTTGAGCCCGTCTACCAAAACGGCCGGCTATACGGCAGAGGCGCTGTTGACATGAAGGGAGGCCTCACGTCTATAATGCTGGCGGTAGAAAAGGCCGTGTCTACCGGGCTAGGTGGTTTTGAAGTGTCTTTTGTGCCTGACGAGGAGACGGGCGGCGAGACGGGGGCCGGTTATTTGGCTAGGTCTGGGAGGATAAAGGCGCCTTGGGTGGTGATAGCAGAGGGGTCGGGGGAGGACAACATCTGGATAGGACACAGAGGTCTGGTGTGGTTTCTGGTGGAGGTATACGGCAAGCAGGCCCATGGCTCTACGCCGTGGCTTGGCCTAAACGCATTTGAAGGCGCCGCCTACATAGCATATAGGTTGCAGGAATACGCCAAGAGAGTTGCCGCCAAGGTTAGCAAATATGAGTACGACGACCCGCGGGGGGCCTCTCCCACAGTGACCATAGGGGGGGAGGTTAGGGGCTCTGTAAAGACGAACGTCGTACCGGGCTACTTCGCGTTTTCCGTAGACAGGAGGGTAATACCTGAAGAGGACTTAGAGCAGGTTAAAAGGGAGTTCCTGGAGTTTGTACAACAAGTCGCTAAGGAGTTGCCGCACAGAGTGGAGGTCAAGGTGACGAACGTATCTGAGGCCGCCCTCGTTGAGCCTGAACACCCGTTAGTAAAGGCTCTTTCTGAAGCAGTGGAAAAGACTATAGGACAGAGGCCTAGGAAGACGGTGTGCGTAGGCGGCCTAGACGCCAGGTTTTTTGTCAAGGCGGGGATTCCCACAGTCACCTACGGCCCCGGCCCCATTGGCCTAGCACATGCACCCGATGAGTATGTAGAAATCCGCCAGGTGGTGCATGTGGCCGAGGCATACTACAACCTAATAAAACAAGTAAGCGGAGGGCGCTAACGTCGCCTATGCTTCTCGATGTAGTCAATAAGCTCTTTTTCAGATAGCCTGTACCTAGAGACCGGTCTGCCTACTGGCATTATGTAAAGCGGCGTCTCCCTTTCTGAGAGACCGAGTATCCTCGCCACCTCTTCGTCGTTAAAAGCCCCTACAGCAACGGTGCCCAGCCCAAGCGCTGTTGCCTGGAGGTAGACGTTCTGGCCGGCATGTCCCAAGTCCATCGGAACGTAGCGGACGCGTCCCCTTTCGCCGTATACTCTCACCGTGCGGCTGTAAACTGCTGTAAAAATTAGAGACACAGGCGCGGTTAAGACCCAGCGTTGCTCCAAAGCCGCGTAATAAAGATCCTCACGGAAATCGCCTTGTTTCAACAATGTGATAGAATGCGAATGGGGGTCGTAGTGGTAAATCCCGGGAGCCAGGTAACCTTTATCCGTCTTGACGCCGTTGGTTCCCACTAGGGCGTATAGCTCAAGCGGGTACTGTGCTCCGGCGCTTGGGGCAGTCCGCAAGCCGTACCTCGTCTCCGAGACGCCGTAGGCGGCCCACAAGAGCTGGGACAGCTCTTCTAACGTAAGCGGCTCTTCTGTGTAGTCTCTTATTGACCTCCTGTTGGCTAGAGCCTCCTCGACGGATACAAGCCCACTTAGTTTGGGATACGGCAGGAGTATCGCCTTGAGGGCCCCTTCCGATCTTCTCACATCAGTTTTCTGCAAGTCAAGATATAAAACGCCTGCGGCGGCTCCTGTGAGCAGAAGCCCGGAGATAAGCCTGCCAAGAGGCGTCGATAAGAGGAATTTTATAAAACTGCGCCTTCTCACGTGTGTGCCTGAGAGGCTTGCTATAAGCTTTTTCCTACTCGACATCACGGCGTTGTTTTTGGCCATATTCGGCTTCCTTGCGGCGGTGTCGGGTCTATGTCTAACAAAGCCAGAGGTTGTTGAAAGGGCAACGTGGGGCGTCTTTTCCAGCTATTCGCTCTGTGCCAAACTCCACCTAGACTGGCCTATTTTGGCAGTCATCATTGCCGCGGTCATACACAGCGCCGCCGGGCTCGACGTCTGGCTCGCCAGATTAGGGATCGATGCTTGGTGGCTATGGGCCGCCGCCATGGCCGTGGCTTTCTGGTTTATATACGTCTACATAGCATAAGCCGTGGGGCTGGGAGAAAAGTGGTACGAGATTAGAGAGGCGTACAGAAAGATTGTGGATGTGTACGAGAGGGCCAACAAAATCGTCACTTTGGGTAATGTGGATAGGTGGCGGAGAGAGGCGCTGAGCCTTTACTACTCAGTAAACGGTAGGTCTGTTCTCAAGATTCTCGACGCCGGGGCTGGACCTGGAAACATGGCCCACCACCTGAGAGGCACGAGGTACTTAGTGGCTTTTGACGCCTCTATCGAGATGCTCAGACTTAACAACGTAGCCGATGATAGAGTAGTAGGTATGTTTGAACAGATGCCGTTTCGAGATGGGAGTTTTGACTTGTTGATTTCCGGCTACGCGTTCCATGCCTCTGTCAATTTGGAAAAAGCAGCTGCGGAATTTAGCAGAGTTGCCAACTACCAAGTGGTGGTGGCTATAGGAAAGCCTGACCGCAGAGTGGCGCGGTGTCTTGTATTGGCCTATGCTAAATTTGTAGTGCCTAGAGTTGTCTGCATCGTAGCGCCTAGACAGATTTGTAGAGAGTATGGGAAGATATACGAGATAATGGCCTCGCTACCTCCCAACAGCCGTATCCGCCAAATTATTTCCAGATATGCACACATTGTTCAGTACAGGGAGAAGGGGCTAGGCTCGGTGTATATCTACGTGGCAAAATCTAGGAACCACGCCTAGGCTTCCAGATGGCGACGTAGTAGGGCATATACCTCAAATATCTCTTCTCTAGTTCATATCCTGATGCGGCGAGCATCTTTTCCACGCCTTTCCAGCTGAGGACGTGTTTTGCGCCCATCGCCGCTACCATCGCCACGAGGCCTGGTGTAGACTCCACGACTTGTTGGCCGATTATCAGCTTTCCGCTTGGCGAAAGCGCCGAGACGATGCAACTCAGCTCTTTAACAGGATCTAGAAGCCAGTAAAGCGTATGTAACAACAACGCAGCGTCGACACCGTTTGGGACTAGGCGCTTTACGATGTTAGTTACGTCGCATGCTGTTGTTGCGTGGTATATGCATACATTCCCCACGCACCCCCCTGGCTTGGCTTTCAAGACACTTGCCGCTAGCTCCACGTTGTCGCGTCTGTAGTCGAAGCCCACGTAGAGCTTTGGCGTGTGGAGCTCCATCACTGCAAGTGCCACGTTTCCCTCCTTTATTACAGGTTCAAGGATCACGCCGTAGTTCTTAATGCCTACTAGCTCCAAGAAAGTGTGCCTGAGGATTTTGTACCAACCCTGGCTAAGCATTGTGGAGTATAGGACGGATATCATGTTCTCGTCGACTTTGTTAGAAGCCACATTTACCGCTCCTAGCTGGTCAAAAGATTCGTGCAACTCGACGAACTCCATGGCATAGCTATTTGTAGGGAGTTCCGGCTTCTCGGGACGTTTTTTCACATGGCCGTTTTCACCTATATATCCTCTCAGCCTAAGCGAAATGAAGAGCGCCCTGGCGAAAATATTCCCCCTAACTGAGGACAAGCCAAGATCGTTGAAAATCTCATCCCACCACTTCACCGCGTACCACTCGCTCCACTTCAAAGCTTTCTTAAGCTCCCCTACTCCTCCGGCGGCGTCTATAAATGGCTTGTAGTACCGAAGTACGTTGATTTCCTCTAGGACTTTCATGTACACACGACTATGCCTGCCTCTCTCAAGCGCCGCATTAAAGTTTGCATATCTTCTGGGATTTTTCCACTTTGAATTATCTCAATTACAGCATTTTGCATAGAAGGAGGCAACTTAGCGAACCTATCCCAATCTCTAATTTCGCAGTCAATAACCGTGTTGCTGTCAATGACTGTGAATGTATGGCCATTTGGACAAGTCACCACGCCACTAAACTCTTTTCTTCCTGTGTCAAACTCGACCCCGCAAACAGGGCATTTCACCCTGTTGACGTACATTAGGAGTATCTTATTTAGAAATTAAAAGTGAACTGTTATACATCCCTTTAAATACTAAAAAGACAACTTGTATATATTGTAATAGAAGTCCGGCTTGTGTTTACTTAGATCAACAGAGTCCAGATGACCTCCCCCAGCTACAATTGTTATGTACCTCCCGCCGAGCCTCCTTGCCTCGCATACGGCATTTTCCACGACTTTGTCAATATATTCACCGGAGGCGACCCATAGGTAGTCTATATTGAAACTCCACCTATTAAGATAGAACAGGTATCTGAGCTCAGATTGGCTTGACGCCACGACGACGTGGTCGGGCGTGGGCTCTGGGTATCCCTCCGGCACCTTCTCGAGGTGTATGCCTGTGGCGCAGGGGCGGGAAGTTGCATATAGGTACAGCGACGCCTTTTGTTGGTAGAGGTTATCCTCCACAGTCTCTGGGGTGATCAATATCTTCAAACCACGCAGGGAGAGGAGGAAGTCCAGCTTCCGTATCTTCTTGAGGATTGCGATGTAAGCCTCTTCTATTTTTGGCCTCTCCGAAGCCCAACGCGCTTTCAAGACACACCCCTCAGCTATTCGGTATAGGGGAAAGAGCTCCACAAGAGGCTTAGCCCAGAAGAGCCTCAGTCTCCCGATATGTCTGTACCAGACAGTGAATTCGTCCGGCGTCAGCGGCTCTAAGCACGTCATTATGAGAACAGGGAGTTGCGACGCATAACCAACTTTTCCAGCTCTGAGAGCACCGGCAAAATAGATGCGTAGTCCTTGTTGGCTAGAAAAGACAATATAGTATTGAGTCTGTCAAATATCACGGCGTCTATCTGCTCAATATCTTTCTTCGAGGTTAGACGGCCCTCTGTGGATTTCACCTTGACGGCGATCATATTTACCGCCTTAAGAGCTCTCCCCAGCTCCTCGACGTTATCCGAGTTGAGCATGCGTTTCCTGATTTCTGCCTCAATTTCCTTCAACCCCTTATATATGAGCTGCCTAATCTTAGGCTCGTCTTCTACGCTCTTGTAGCCGGGAAATACAAAGAAACGAGGCGCCACGCACTGGCGTTACTTTCTATTTAAATATCTTTCCCGTTGTTGGCAACTCGTGGCAACGCCTCGCTTGTTTTTAAGCCAGAGGCTCTTATTCCCCGATGTTGGGTTGGGTTGACCATTTCCAGTACTACGGCCCCCTAAAGGTTGAGTTATTGGAAGTGCCTGAGGTATTGCTATCCTCTATTGTCTTGACGCGCTCAGAAGAGGGGTTTGAACGGGCAGTGTCGGGCTGGTCTAAGTTCGGGACGCTGAATGTAGTAGAGGCCGTCTACGCCTATGTTGTACAAGCAAGGAAGGGGGTGCTGGACAGGAGGGGGTTGTTAGAGAAGCTCATGTCGCTGATCCCCAGCGCCACTGAGTTAGATATCTTGGCGATGCAACGGGTGTTGAAACTAGGCCTTGACATAACTACCTGCGACCTTGGAGTGGTGGTGCTTTCTTACATACCAGTGAGGGGCGGGGCGCCCCCACCTAGGTTTTTGGGCATTTTGTACGAGCTTAGGAGGAGAGACTCCACGTTGTACATAGCCAGAAATCAAGGGGGGCCCCCGGTGTACGACTTAGAGACAATGTGCATAATCCCGGCATCAGGCGAGGGAGAGCCACACCCGCTTTACGACGCCTATCTCAGAGGTTTTAAAATCGTAACAGAGGGTACTCCGTCTGCAGAGGATCTGTGCGTAGCGCATAAGAAAATCGGCGCGAGGTGCCGGGTGTTTAAACCTGGTGTTTTTTAAGACGGGGCAACTCCCAGCCTTTTACGAGAGAGACGAGCCTAAGCGACGTCACTACTACAATAGTGACCAACATCGCTACCCCTCTGCCGAGGGGTAGTGAGAGGATGTAGACAAGGCCTCCCAGCGCCGCTGCTGTTGCGTAGATCTCCCGCCTCAGTATTACGGGTACCTCGTTGGAGAGGATGTCCCGCACGACTCCGCCTCCTGCGGCAGTGAGGGAAGAAATCATCATGACCGTAAGCCAGCAGTTCTCCATATTCTGACAGTACGAGGCCGCTATGTCTGCTCCTATGGCGGCAAATGCCCCTAGGCCAACTGCGTCGGGATACAGAACAAGATCCTTAAATCTCTTCACATAGGGATAAAGATAGAAGGCGACTATAGAGGTTAGTAAAGCTGTTAGAGGGTAGGGGAGGTAGGCTATATTTACAGGTGGTACTCTTCCCAAGAGTACGTCCCTTATAATACCGCCGGCCAGCGCCGTGGAGAAGCCTAAAACCGCAAAGCCGAAGATGTCCATGTCTTTTTCCCCTGCCTTTAAGGCCCCCGAGAGGGCGAAGGCAACGATTCCCACGTAGTTGAGGATCTCCACTACTATATCCGCTTGCATAGCCCCAGGGCAACGGCGACGTGGGGATCATCCACCACGGGTTTTACCATCTTTACAAAAAGCTTGATGTCGCGCCTGTCGTATATAACTACGAACCTGCGCCGGCGGGTCTCGTCTGTGGTAACTAGGGGCCTCACGCCTATGAGCCTCAGCGACTTCACCAACTTTTTGCTACCAGTCTCGAATACCACAATGGGATATCCTCCGTGGGGGTCACCCATGAAAAACTCGCCGTATGTCTCAAAAGCCCCCTTTATGAAGTATAGGTGCTCCACCACAGTGGCCGGGCGGTATCTGCAATAAGAGGCCGGGATAACAGCCTTCGACCCCTCAACATAGCCAAGGCCGTGTAGCCACTGCCGAAGGTAGTTCTTCACGTTGTGGACCTCGCAACCGTTTATCCCCACACCGGCGAGGTATGCCTTTACAAGTCTACTGGCTGAGGGGGATGACATATACAGGTATGTAGGCGCCTCCCGTGGTGTCTAGTAGGTGTATTGCCTTGACCTCAAACGCCGTGCCTACCAACCTGCTAGCCTCCTCTATAGCCGGCCTTAAGTCCTCTTCGGTCGGCCTCTTTGCCCTAATAGAGTACACCGTGAGATGCGGCTTAAACTCGGAGTACCGCTCAACTAATTCGCCCGCCAGGGAGGCCATTAGCAACGATCTCAACGCAGCGAACTCCCCATATGGCTCCACCCTTAGAGCTATGTACCTCGGCCTCGAGCTAGATGGGAGTAGAAGTATATGTCCCACCGTGGCGGTGAATTGGCGGTATCGGATCTCTATTCTTACAGGCTTCCCAACCTTGACAAGCGTGATGTGTGGCTTCACAGGGACGACGTGCTCAAAAGGCGGTAAGGGCCTCACAGGAGGCAACACGCCGTATATATATGGCATGATTACATATAGTAAAGCTCGCCCTTTTCTTTCTGCTCTCTGTCAAGGGCGGATCCCGGCTTGTTCAGCCTAGGCCTGCCCGATCGCACGTCTCTTCTAAAGGACGCATCCGCCCACTTTAAGAACATGTTCATCCCAGTCCTCATGTCAGTCGGCCCCGGGGAGTAGCCCCTAACACCGGGCTCGCCTATGAATGGCATAACGGCGTTGGACATGTAGTCCAGCATGGCGATGTCGTGCTCCACCACCAGCGCCGCTACTTCGCTTTCTTCGATGATACGCCTTATTGTACGGGCAACGGTTATTCTCTGCTCCACGTCTAGATACGCCATTGGCTCGTCTAACACGTATATGTCTGCCTTTTTTAGGAGCGAAGCCGCGACTACAACTCTCTGTAGCTCACCGCCAGAAAGCTCCCCCATTTTCCGCCCGAGAAGAGGCGTTAGGTTAAAGCCGCTGTTCAGGTCAGGCCATATTGGGTTGTCGGAGTAGTCGCCGGCTTGCTGCGCAAGCCAGAGGCTCACAGGCACGTCTTGGTTTTTCACAGCGATGTCCCTAATGTACTGCGGCTTGTAGCTAATCCGCGGAGACGAGCTTACTGTGCCGCTCTGCGGCTTAACCTCGCCTACCAGCACTTTGAGAAATGTCGTTTTTCCAATGCCGTTGGGCCCCACGACCCCCACCACCTCCCCCTTCGCTATGTACGATGCAGATACCTCCAGCTGGAAGTCTCCTAGGGAGACTTGTATGTTGTCCCACTCCACGAGCCGCGCGGCCTTTCCGCTCTTCCTCTCCGGCGGTCTAGCCTCGAACTTTATAGGCCTATCCCTAATCCTCATGTTCTCTGAGGAGATGTACCCCGAGAGGTATTCGTTCACGGCCTCCCTCGCCCCCCCGGGATGTGACACTATGCCGTAAGCCCCCGGCTTTCCGTATACAATCACCACGTTGTCTGCGAGAAAATCCAGCACAGTCAAGTCGTGCTCTACAACTAGGACGTACTTATTCTGAGTGTACTCCCTGATGGCGTCCCCCACCTTCACGCGCTCCACCACGTCTAGGTGGGTGGCAGGCTCGTCGAATATGTAGACGTCGGCGTCTTTCGACAAAGCGGCGGCAATCGCAAGCTTCTGCAACTCCCCGCCGGACAGTTTGTTGATCTCCCTAGACACGAGCTTGTCTAAGCCGAAGCGCTTGACGAGCTCATCCCTTATCCCCGCCTTTTTAATAATATCTCCAACTGTACCCTTTAAGTAGAGGGGAATCAGCTCTATGTACTGAATTTTGTGGACAGCACGAAGCTTGTTGTTATAAAGCTCAGAGAAGTAGGTGTGGAGCTCAGTACCTCTGAACTGTTTAATCACCTCCTCGCGGCTACTCCCGCCTTCAGGATTACACAAGTTGGGCACCAGCTCCCCGGCCAATATCCTCGCCATAGTTGTCTTGCCGAGGGCGTTGCGTCCCAGAACCCCCACTATCTTGCCTCTTTTCAAAATCGGGAGCCTATAAAGCTTAAACCCGCTGGGCCCATAGCGGTGCACGCAGTCTCTCTCCAGCTCGTCGGGGAGGTTGACAATCGTAATTGCCTCAAAGGGGCACTTATGGACACAGATGCCGCAGCCAATGCAGAGAGCCTCCGATATTACCGCCTTCTTTGTCTGCTCGTCTATCCACACCACCTTCCCCGTCTTGTTCACCGGGCAGTACTTCACACACTCATGACCACATTTCTTAGGCTGACAAGAGTCTACGTCAACGACGGCGATGCGTACCACGTGGCTTTTAACCGTCCTCTTTATATTCCTTAGATGAAGGCTAAAAGCGCTAGGATTATAATAGTAGCCGACAGCAAAAGACCCACGATTCTACGCGTCTTTCTAAATACTCCCATGAGGAAGAAAAAGGACGCGAAAAACACAGCGGCGGCCACCCGGCCGCCCGCCTCCCCGAAGCCCAGCGATGCTAATAATGTGGCTACTGCGTTGAACACCGCTTTGAGGATGGCCCAGACGGCGCCGTAGTCTACCGGCATATCCTCCTCCCCCTCCAGTTTACGCATTTAACAAACGCCGAGGCCCAGACGGCGAGCGGTATTACAATATTGCCCACGGCCCAAGCAGACAGCACGGTGGCTAAATTAATGGGTATTCCGGCGTGTCTGCCCACGCCTCTCGCCCTAACGAGATCTTTTGCTATGTTAACTGGGTGGATCGCCAACCCTGTTAACAGCCAGTAGTCGCCCAGGGCGGCGCCTATAGCTGGCAGGACCACGGAAATTATGAAGCCCAACGTATATATAAAAAGGCCTGCGTACCAACCTGCGGGGGCGTGCCACTTGACCATGAGGATCTGCCTTATGCCCCACCAGAAGGCCTCAGCTACTCTGCACTGGGGGTCGGGCGTCGGGGCAACCGCGCCTTTTGCGAACCATATACTTCCTCCTATCTCCTTTATCGCCGAGTAGACGGCATAGTCGTCGCTTATGAAGTTGGGCAACCTGTCTGCTAGTTTTGTCGCCTTGGCGAAGTCGCTCCTAAACGACGTAGAGCCGCCCCAAACAAACCTCGATCTCTTATCAAGCATCGCAGGAAAGCCCATGTTGCTTATTGCCAGTCTTATCTTGTGGCACAAGCCGGAGCCTAGGTACCACCTATACGTCGTCACGGCGGTGAATTTAGATAGCGGAGTCGTCATAAGCTCCAGCCAGCGGGGGCCTGGCCTTATGTCGTCGTCTGCGAATACAATACAGTCCCCAGTCGCATGGGACAGTGCGGTGGCCAATGCTCCGCTTTTGCCCTCCCCGGCGTTTAGAACCACCTTGCCGAATTTCTGGGCGATGGTGTACGCCGGATCGTCGTAGGAGTCCACTACGAAGATGTACTCCACCTCAGACCCGGCCTTCTGTGACGTAATAGCTTTTAGGTTCTCCTCCGTGGCTCCGTGAACACCCCGTATGGGCACCACTACGGTGATTTTTTCACAGCTCTGGGGGAAAACCTCGTCTTGGCCTTTCCAAAATATGTATTCCCTAACGAGGCCGGCCACTGCCAGCCCTACGAATGGCAAGATGAACAATAGCTCAATCACGGGGGGCGGTATGACCGATTTTTAATGTTTATAAGAACAACATCCACGCTATATCCCCTTCAGGATATTTGCTAGTGTTAATACTGAAATTAGGCGTTTGGGGTATATAATTCTGCTTGTCTAGATGCTATGAGTAACGTAGTGAGAGAGTTCGACCTTACCTATAACGATTTGTTCAGAGCGCCCGACAAAGAGGGGGCCATCGTCTCCGTCAGAGTACACAAAAAAGTTAAGTCTGTACTTGAGGAGCTTGCAAAGAGGGAAGGGCTTGACGGGGTGTCAGAGCTGGTGCGCTACCTCATCGCCGGGTATCTCCTAGGCAAGTACAACATAGAAAGGCCCCAAGACAGAGTTCTGGTAGAGCCCATTGTGCTGACGGTAAATGTTCAGAAAAACACGAAAATAGATGACGTAGATCTAGACATTGCGGCTGAGGAGGTGCACACGGTTATTAGAGATGTGGAAGACTACGTTAGGAAAGTAAAGTTGGGTATTATTCCTAAGAACCCGGAGATCGCCATGAGGTTGAGCAAAAAGCTCTCCAAGGCTTTGAAAATGGCGAAAAAACTAGGCCTAGAAGAGGAGTACATCAAGTTGATGAGGCTGAAGGCCCAGCTTTCTGTAATTGAGTAAAATTTTTAATAACGCCTAAATAAAGCGCCATGCCTATCTGCGGCAAGTGGGAAAGGCTCATCGTGTGGGCTGAGAAGGAGGGCAACAGCGCTAAGGCTCTCGAGTTTAGAGAAAAGCTTGTTGAGTGTATTGTATACACAGCTATGGAAAAAGCGAGGAAGGGAGATTTAGCAGAGGCCGAGGCGCTTGTGAAGTACGGCAGGGAGGTAGCGAAGAAGTTCGGAATAGAAGAGCTGAGCTTCCACCTCTCTCTTGTTGAAAAAGAAATCGAGAAGAAGAGGGAGAGGAGGAAGGCGGTTGCTCAAACTAAGTAAATAGCATCGACGAATTTTCTTAGCCTGGCCACCTTCTTGCCGCTGTTGCCGCTTACAACGGCGTATTTTCCTAGGCCTACCGCCAGTAGATCTACTGCAATCCCCCCTATTTCTCTTCCCACTAGCACCAAGTAACCCCTTTCTCTGAAAAACTTCCAGTAGCTGTAGATTTTCCCTCTTTTCTTGTTAACTGTTGCTGTTAGAGGTGTCGCCTCCTCGACCAGCTTGCCGATGTCTGCATATGTGTATAGGTAGTAATACGGTGGTTTTTCTACCCTCAGCACCTCGGCTACCACCCCCTCCGCCTCCGGCGTGGCTGATATCTGGATTATGCTGTGCATAAGCCTCTTGCTCTTGGCGGCTAGGTACTTGCTCTTCTTTTTTGTGTCAAATATTGGCACCACGGGCACATAGCGCCCCTCCCCCCTCACCGCCGCCGGCAGTGTAGTTCCGAACAGTTCTACAAACTCCACTTTGTACCCCCAGCGCTCTAGTAATTCAGCTGTTAGGTAGACTGACGCCTTTCTTATGCTGGAACCTCCGGGCCTGTACTTGGAAATGTTGGCCCTGTGCACCTCGGCGATTAGCGGAGCGAGGTAGTGTACAGCGCTTTGAATGTCCATCCCACTTTCCTCGATTTTTCGTAGTACTTCTTTCTCCAGCCACTTCGGCGCATCTTCCACGCCGAACAGCTCCTTTACGACTTTCTCTATCATCGCAACGCCACTTATTAAAACTCACGTTAATAAGTCTTTGTGGAAATTGCGTTGGTAGGATCTCTTAGCCCTAGGCTGGCTGTACCTTCGCCCTATGTCATAGCTGGCGGCTTTAGACTTGTAGAACTGGCTGCATTGTCCACGTGCGAAGATGGCAAGGCGGTGATCTACGTAGAGGATAGTGCGGATCTACCCCTAATCTTAGAGGGCTGTAAGCTTGAGATCAGGAGGGGGATTCCCAGAGACGTTCCGAAAGTTCACGTGGGGTGCGTCCCGTACTTGTTGAGATCGAGAAATTTAAAATGCGGCGGCTTTTACGTAAATCTCGGCGGCGAAGAGATGGTCGTGGAGCCCCTCACATCGCTTGCCGATATTATTGAGAAAAACGTAGAAATTATGAATATGGCCTTTAACAAACTTAGGGAGCTTGGCGTGGAGCTTGTAAGAGGAGACGTGAAAGGAGAGACAAGGGGTTTGGTATATGTAAGAGGCAAAATATACGAATACACATACGTTGAGGGCCCCGCCGTGGTTGGGCCCTCCTCTGCGGTTTTGCCTTTTACCTATGTGAGACCGGGCACTACGCTTTATTTCGACTCGAAGATCAGGGAGGAGGCCAAAAATGCTATTCTCGACGCCTATACCCGGAAGCAACATACGGGATATCTAGGCGATGCGTATGTATCTGCCTTTGTCAACATGGGGGCCGGCACCACGGTCTCTAACTTGAAGAACACCCTGGGCCTAATTAGGCCTTCCTACACCTCCAGGGCGTACCGAAAGCTGGGCCCTATACTAGGCGAGTTTGTGAAGACGGCTATCGGCACTTTAATATACGGCGGGCGGTATGTAGGCCCTCTCTCGCATGTATACGGGGTAGTTGATAGGGATGTGCCTCCTCTTTCCATATTCAAAAACGGAGAAGTGAAGCCGATGGATAGAGACAAGGCTATTGAGTTATTACAGCGCGACTTGGCCCAATTCGGCCGCTCTGATCTTGGCCCCTATTTTAAAACACGCCTAATCGAGCAGTCTCTGTTTTAGATACTCCTTCTCCAGTTCTTGAATTCTTTCAGTTACCGCATTGATATCGGCTCCGTCTAGCTGGGCTAACACCTCCTGTACGGCTTCTAGGGGTAGGCGCGACGCCAAGACGTATAGGCCGAGCCACCCGTATCTGCGGAGGATCTCTGCCGTCTTTTTCACTTCTTCATAATTTCGCCGAACTTCCCGCTCTAGGTTGTCGCTTCTCACAACTCTTACAACGCCTATGTTCTCACCGCCGCATTTAGGGCACCTGAGCTCGTAAACTTCGCCAACGCGGACTAAGCCGTACCAGCCGCATTCTAAACAGACGCCGAGCATTGTGTAGTTAAGCAGTCTGGCTTTTGTGCTGTCTAGGACAAGTCTCCTTAGCCTTTCTGGCGGTATGATTTCAAGTCTGTGAGACAGCTTTTCGTAGAGCACCTCGCCCAGGTATGTGGGCTGCGGCGAGTAGAGTATTTTCACCTCCCTAGCCTTTATCCGCTGGAGAACCTCAACGGTGTGACTTAGGTCTAGGTCTCGTTCCAGCGCCTCCCTCAACGCCTCGTCGAATACCGGCGTGCCGCTAAAAGCCTCTACTAGCTTAGACATACTGACGCTATACACGTCGGCCTCTTTATCCACAGCGCCCATTCTCTTAGCCACGTGTAGCAACCTACGTTTAAAAGACCCCGACTTCACCAAGGCGGTTTTTATAAGCTCTGCTATTTCTCTTACTTCCATCCATGCCAGCTTTTCCAACTGCTCAGTCACGAGCTCGGCTGCGAGCGCCTCAGACGTCTGGATAATTATGCCGTAGGGGTCTTGGTGCACCCCTACAGGCTTCTCCAAAAGCCTAATTAAGAGCTCGCCGAGTAGTTTGCCCAAGGTCCTATTAACTAGAGTGCCGAAGGCGGCGTGTACTATCACTACATTTTCTCTAAATTGCTCAACTACCACCGTCTTGTCGTCCGGCAACGGCCCCTCGTGCTTCTTAATTTCCTCCACTACGTGCTTTGCTGTCTCCTCATTAACGTGGTACTCTCTAGCTATTTCTTCGGGGGTCGCCCCCTCTCTGACTCTTCTCCTCAGTCTGCCGACTTCCTGGGCCACCTCGTAGGGCACCGGTATCTCCTCCCCTATCCAGCTGGGGATCGCGCCGCTTGGGTCAGAGACCTCTACAACTTTTATACTCCTGTCGTCAACCTCTGTGATTAGCCATGGCCTGCCCCTGAAGATAAACTTGACGCCGGGATTCCCATACTCTGCGATGAACGACTCGTCGAGCGCCCCTACCAGCTCGCCGGTCTTGGAGTTTATCACCGCGTACTGCCTCTCATCTGGTATCATCGAAAGAGTTTCGTAGAAATAGCGGTAGAAGCCACGTCCCCTCGGCCTCGCTACAGTGTCGCTGTCCTCGAAATAGGTGGCAAGCCTTGGGTATAGATCTTGCATAAACTTCACCACTCTCCTAAGCTCCTCGATGGTAAGGTCTCTGTAGGGGTAGGCCCTCTTTATAATTTCGTAGAGCTCCTCCAGCCTCCACCTTGGCTTAAGGAGGAGGAAGGCCACTATCTGATTGACTAAGACGTCGTAGGGCTTGTAAGGAATTTGCGTCGGCTCTATAAACCCATTCTTAGCCAACTTGACAACAACAGCGGCTTCCATGACGTCATTGATATCCTCGCCTATTATCACCCCCTTAGGCACTGCGGTTAGCCTGTGCCCACTTCGTCCCACTCTTTGGAGTAGCCTGGTTACTTGGTGAGGCGAGATGTACTGGATTACCAAATCTATGTGGCCTATGTCGATCCCCAGCTCCAGACTAGAGGTTGCAACAACGGCTTTTAGATCGCCCTTTTTCAGTCTTTCCTCTACAGACACGCGCACCATTTTAGATAGAGAAGAGTGGTGAACCGCGACGGGGAGGTCTGGGAATAGGTATGATAGGCGGAAGCCCAGCAACTCGGCCATGCTCCTAGTATTGACAAAAATCAGCGTAGATCTATTCTCCTCGACGAGCTTCTTTATCAGCCGCAGGCGTGCCACGACGTCCGGAAATAAGCCCGAAGACTCGGCCAGCTTTACGTCCTCTTCAGACGGCCAAGGCCTGACAACATCCAGTTGCATGTTCCTCACTACGTTGACCATCACGATTTTAAACGGCCTTCCAACACCCATGAGGAACTTCGCCACCTCCACCGGGCTACCCACAGTGGCGGACAACCCCACTATCTGGAAATCCCGCCCTACGTGATATCTAAGCCTCTCCAAGGCGAGGCTAAGTTGAACGCCCCTCTTATCCTCTGCAAGCTCGTGCACCTCGTCCACTACAACCCACCTCACCTCTTTTAGGTGTCCCAACAATCTCCTACCAGTCATCACGGCTTGCAACATCTCAGGCGTGGTGATGAGAATGTGCGGCGGAGTCTTGCTCTGCCTCTGCCTATCGGCTTTGTCCGTGTCGCCATGCCTAACGTCCACCCTAAACCCCAGCCTCTCTCCCCACCACCTTATTCTGTCAAGCAGATCTCTGTTCAACGCCCTCAGCGGGGTGATGTACAATACGTATATACCAGCGTTTTCAGTACCCTGCTCCAACATTTTGGACAATATCGGCAACATGGCAGCTTCCGTCTTACCGCTACCAGTGGGGGCTATTATCAATACGTTGTTACCCTCCAAGATCTCCGGAATCGCCTTTGCTTGTGGCTCGGTAGGCTCCTCTATCCCCCTCTCTTTGAGGGCCTCCCTCACGGCGACGTGAAGCAGATTAAAGACCACGGACTCCAAAAAGCTTTAATAAAATTACCTGCAACAACCCTTGGCGTCTTACCAACAGCGTAGCGTCGGACCACGATCCCAGCGCCTGGTCGACTAGATGGGTTGCGAGTGGACAGCTCAGCTCCCTTCCGTACCTCTTGTTATGTCGCTGTTCAGCTCTGACGATTGCATTATTGGCCAAGCTGGGATATAACTTACTCGGTTGTTTTCCGCGGTGACGGGATGGCTGAAGTAGATATGGCAGATACCTTTATTAAAAAGAGCCGACATGCCGACTATGCGTCTCCTCATAGTGGCCTTTGTACTAGCCACCGCGTTCGTCCTTGGGCAGACCGTACTTGTGGTCAACGGCACATCTCCCTATCAAGCCTATGTGGAGGGCGCCACGTTGAAAATAGACGGCGGCACCGTAGCACTTCCACGTGTGATAAACAGTTGGATCTACAACGGTTCTTATACAGTCTTCGGGGTGTATTATTCAAACCCAGAGTGCACTCTAGGACAGTACCCTAACCAGCCCAAATTTTATGTGACTTGTACAAAAGGGGCTGACTTCACCGTAGTCGCCGTGAAGGATCCAAAAGCCAGAGTTATATGTAGAGCGGGCAGAGAGGCGATCAAACCGACCACCTCAACGGCGCAGGTTGAGATATATCAAGCAAGAGGTCTTAACATAGAGTGCGAGTCTGGGTACACGGCAACCGCCTCCGCGCCAACCCAGCTGATAGGCTTATTAGCTGGGCTAACGGCGTCGACGGCGACAGTCCTCTTGGCACTAGGCCTTTGGCTAGTACGACTCAAAAAGTAGCATTAGAGTTTTTTCAGTGACCATACCAATCACCGCGGTCCCCTCTTCGTTCACTACCGGAACGCCCCCCACGTCGTATTCCAACATTTTCCTAATCACGTCCATCACAGAGTCGCCAGGCTTGGCGAGAAAGATGGGAGACTTTGCAATATTGATAGCGTAGTTGCTCACCACCTCCTCCACCGCGCCCTGCTTCACCTTCTCCACAGTATCATCCTCTGCAAAATATCTGAGCACGTCTTTGGCATGTAGCATGGCCACAACCTTACCCCCCTCGTTTACAATTGGATATCTCCTGAATTTGTATATGGTAATGCCCTCCAGCACGTCCATTATAGTCGAGTAGGGAGTCAACACGTAGATTATGCGCGTCATAACGTCGCGCACTCTGTGCGGGAAGTCCAGCTGAGAGGCCAGCTTAATTACATCCCACTCTGTGAAGATGCCCACGAGTCTCCCCTCCTCGTCTACTATAGGCATGGAGCCGAAGTTGTGTCTTAGAAATAGCGAGATGACCTCCGAGATGGGCGTATGCGGCCTGACAGAAACCACGCTCCTCGTGCCTATCTCTACCACGTTCTTCATGTAGATATCACTATAGAGGGAGCCGCCGGAGGTGTTGTCACTCAACCAGGAGTAAATGGCGTCTAAAATGTCTAGCATCGTTATAATCCCAATTAACTTCTCACCACGTACTATGGGCAACCTTCTTATGTCTAGCCTGACCATGGTCCTCATCGCGTTGAGAACCTTCTCCTTCTCTCCAACTGTTACTACCTCTTTTGTAGCAAACTCGATTACAGGTTTGTCGAATATGTCCACAATAGTCTAAACACCCTAATTTAAATAAATTCCTTTAGACCCACATCTCAAGCCCTCTTTGAGGCGGTGGTTGTAAGCCAGGTGGCCAGCTTCGAAAACGCCTGTGCCCTGTGCGATATTTTGTTCTTAACATCATCGCCTAACTCGGCATAGGTGCGTCCCAGGCCCTCTGGTACGAATATTGGGTCATAGCCGAATCCGCCGGTCCCTCTAGGCACCTGCGCTATAGTGCCCCGCACCTCTCCTAGAAACACCTCTACTCTCCCCCCTAGGCACAGCGCGGCTGCGCATCTAAATACAGCCCTCCTGTTGGCTACGCCTTCAAGGAGTTTTAAAACCCCGCTGAGCCCAATAGTTCTGTATACATACTCCGCGTATGGCCCTGGGAAGCCTCCCAGAGCCTCTATATAAAGTCCGGTGTCCTCCACTACTACGTAGTCGCCGTATCGTACGCATAAATTTTCTGCGGCTTTCTTGGCGATTTCGGCTACGTCGTCATGTTGTATTTCTACCTTTTCGGCGCCTAGCCTCTCGACCTCTATGCCGTAGGGGGCAAGGATTTGAGAAACCTCCGCGAGTTTATGGGGATTATTCGTGACCAGCCTTATACGCATCTAAGATAGGCCCATGTGGTTTTTAACCCGTGCAAGAAGCTCGTGCTCTGGCGGAACACCGACAAATTCCACATCGCCCACCGCCGCGTCCTCTGCTTGCAGAATCACCGTAGGGACTCCTGTCACTCCGTACATGTCAGCTATGTCGGGATTCTCGTAAGCCTCCACGGCTACAGATACTACCTTTCCCTTGCTTTCATATGCGAACATGTTTGCGAGGAGTACTGCGTATGGGCAGTAGGGGCAACTCGGCGTGACCACTGTCATCACATATACTCTCTTGGGGGCGCTCTGCGCCAGGTTTGAGAGCTCGTTGCGGGTCTTCTGCCTCAGCCCTGTTTTCCCGGTGCTCAGGCGCACCACTGTCTCTATAAATGCCCTGACCTCCTCCCCCATTGGTGCGCCGAGGTATCTAATAAAGCCGTCGCCAAAATATACTACGGGAACCCTCTGCGGCTCTACGCCGAATTTCCTAAAAACGTCGGCGTTTTTATCTGCGTCGTACTTATTTATCACGAGCTTGCCGGCTGGCGCCAGCTGGTGGAGTAGATCCAGCAACTCCTCTGTAGGGACGCACCAATTAGTCTCCCTTCCTCCGCAACTCCCGCTTGTGAAGAAGTTTATCTCTACCGGGTTCTCCATTTGTGAGAGCATCTCTTTGATTATCTCCTTAGTCTCCTCGTCTACTTCGATGTGTGGTACTTCTCCAGGCTCTCCTATAGGAACAGCCATAGGCGAAGAGAGCGATTGATATTTTTAATTATCTCCCCTTCTTTTTCTTGGCTCTCCTAGCCTTTTTAGCCCTCTTCTTCTTTTTCTTTTTGGCGCTTTTCTCAGCTGGTGCTGTTTCCAAGTATTGAAGTACAGAGTCGAGGACTTCCCGGTATTTACTCTCGATCTTTGCCTTGAGATCTTCGATTGTTAAGCCAGATTCTTGTCTCCATGCCGTAATATCTAAGACGAGCCCCACGCCCTCTACATATCGCCATGGGTCAAGAGTTATCTCCCTAACCTCTCTCAGGGCAACTGGGCTGATCCTCTTATGGTATGGGATAATGGCATATACGTAGCCCAGCTCTGGGTCTTCGTACACCTCCAGTCTACCTTTTTCACCAGTAATTTCTAGAAGGCGCTGAGCCACGGAAGGGAGAAAAAGAGTAAATAAATTTACGATAAGTACGCAGGCGGTAGGGAAGAAATAAGCTTCTTCACGGCTTCTACGCTTTGCATAAATTTCTGCCTCTCCTCTTCTGTTAGTTCCACTTCTAGGACTTTCAACACTCCGCGTCTTCCCAGCACTATGGGGACCTCCACAGGGACGTCGCGCACTCCGTACTCTCCTTCTAAAACCACAGAGGCGATTAGGGAACGCTTGGAATCACGCTTCACGGCCTCTGCCATTATCGCCAAGCCGGATCCTGGGCCCCAGTTAGAGGAGAAGCCTCTGAGCTCCGTGATCCTTGCCCCCGCCTTCACCGTCTCCTCAACCACCTCTCTCAGCTGGTCTTCTGTAAGAAGCCTGCTCAGAGGCACTCCATGTACAAAACTTTTACTCGGGACGGGGAACATACTCTCGCCGTGTTGCCCCAGGACTATGGGCAGTATCGACGCCGGCGAAACGCCCAGCTTCTTGGATGCGTAGTAGGCAAGTCTTCCAGCGTCGAGGACGCCGCTGAACCCGATTACGCGCTCTCTTGGGAACCCGGTGGCTTTCCACATAACGTAGGTCATGGCGTCAAGCGGGTTTGTGGTTAGGATAACCACAGACTCGGGCGCGTACTTCCTTATCTCTCTGCCTATCTCGCTGACTATTTTAGCGTTAGCCTCAAGTAGCTGCTCCCTCGTCATGCCGGGCTTCCTTGGCAGTCCGGCAGTGACGATTACCAAGTCGCTACCCTCCATGTCTTTGTATTCGTTTGACCCCACATACTCAACGTCGAGGCCGAGGATAGAGCTCATGTGGTTCATGTCGAGGGCCTCGCCTTGGGGTAGCCCCTTGACTATATCGATTAGAAGTATTTTCGTATCTACTTTCAGAATTCCCATAATAACGGCGGCCGCCGTGCCGACTCTCCCGCTACCTATTACAGTTATCATAAAGTCCCAGAACTAGGTGTTATTTATTAAAAACCTTAGCAAAAAGTCGAATGCGTAGTCGGCTAAAGTTATAATTTTCCTCTACTCAAAACCCTAGCCGCAACTATTAACGGATGCCACACCGGCGCCGTGTCCGGCATATAGCCTATATCGGAGAAGAAGAGGTCCGACACGGCGTATCCCGACTGCACGGCCACTGCCAAGATGTCGGCATAGGCCGCCACTACGGGGCTTTTGCCCACTATCTGCCCGCCTAGCAATCGCCCAGTGGACTCCTCGGCGATTAGCTTCACATGCACCGTCTCGGCCCCCGGCATGTAATGCGCCTTTGTCCTCGCCTTTATCAACGCGCTCTGGGCCTTAAGCCCTAGGGCGTTTGCCTCCTTCTCGCTTAGCCCCGTCCTGGCAATGTAGAGGTTGTAGAACTTAGTGACGGCGGTGCCCACAACGCCGGGGAACTTGAGCACTCGGCCCCTCACCGCGTTTCCGCCCGCCACCTGGCCCTCCTTATTCGCCGTTGGCGCCAGTGGGATCCACACCCTCCTTCCAGTTACCCTATGCACCTTCTCCGCCACGTCCCCAGCCGCGTATACGTCGGGCACCGTGGTCTCCATATACTCGTTCACATAGACGGCACCGGTCTCTCCCAGCTTCGCCCCGGCCCTTACGGCGAGATCTACGTCGGGCCTCACCCCCACTGCCAGCACCACCTCGTCTACTTGGTACTCCCCCTTCTCGGTCACCACCTTGTTCACGTGTTCTGCGCCTCTGAACTCAACTGCCTTCTCCCCTAGGTGTAGCTCCACGCCCTTTGCCCTCATCTCTTCTGCAACCAACGCCGCTACGTCGGCGTCGAGAGCGCCGGGAAGTACTTGATCAAACTGCTCGAAGAGGAGAACCTTCTTCCCAAGCTCCAACAACACCTCCGCCATTTCTACGCCTATGTACCCGCCCCCCACCACGGCTACCGTCTTCGCCTTCTCCAGATGGCCTTTGATCGTGGGCACGTCGTCGGGGTGCCTCATGGTAAGGATACCCTTAAGTTCTACGCCGGCGATCCTCGGGACAAGCGGCTTAGCGCCCGTTGCGATCACCAGCTTGTCCCAAATTATTGTCTCCTGGGCTCCGCCCCTTCTCACAGTTACCGTCTTCTTATCTGTGTCTATGTCTACAACCTCCGTTCTGATTAGCACCTTTATGTTGCGCTCCTTCTCAAACTCCTCCGGCGTGTAGGTCTGAAGCTCCTCGTGGCTCTTCACGATCCCCCCAATTGCGTAGGGCATGCCGCAAGGGGCGTGCGTTATCATTGACCCTCTTTCTATTAGTATTACCTCGGCGTTTGGATCTAACCTCCTGGCCCTGGCGGCTGCGGAGGCGCCGGCCGCCCCGCCTCCAATCACCACTACCCTAACCATAGACTTCGCCAATTATCCATTTTTAAACAGTACCTACCTAGCGGCAACCCACATATCTGAGAACGCCTTCTACAAAAGACCTAAACTGGGGCGCCGTCATAAAGCCGGGGGCCAGCTCCACCGGCCGGCCGTCTACAAAGGCGACTGTCGCCGGCGTGCCCATCACGCCTAGAGAAGCGGCTAGCTGGTAGAACTCCTCAATGTCGGCCTTGACGAAGTTAGCTAAGTCCTTATATCTCTCACCAACTTGCCGAAAGATCGGGTCAAACATCTGGCAGTAGGGACAGGTCTTGCCGAAAAACATGACGAAGGCTACTTTGCAACCGTATATGGCGTTTTTCAGCTGGGTGCCCCTCACCACGTAGCCCGGGGCGTAGTTTACGGTGCAACACCTCGGTTGCTTATCCCTCGCCGCCAGCTCCACGGCTTTTTTCCACAATAGCTTGTCAATATCGTCCACGACTGCGCTTTTATATTGCATTTTTAAGCTTAAAACATTCATTTAAACCGGGCTTTGTAACGCCACGTGTCTTTCGACCCAGAGGCGGTGGGAGCCACGGCGGCTAGGTACCTGCGCTTCATTAGAGTTGAACACACGGTATTCACCCTCCCGATGGCGTACGCCGCTGCTTTGCTTTCAGGAGGCGTGCTGGATCTCTGGAAGGCCCTTTCCATCGGCTTGGCGGTCTTCGGCTTAAGGACCGCAGGCATGGCTTGGAACAACATCGCGGACTATCCCATAGACAAGCTCAACCCAAGGACTCAGGGCCGTATGCTGGTCTCGGGGAAGATCACCTTCAGAGAGGCTTACGGCGTGTTTTTATTCGGAGCAACCGTCTTTCTGCTGTCGGCGGCGGCCTTGGGGCCCTGGCCTCTTATACTCTCGGCCCCCTACCTAGCCGTCGTCTTGACCTACCCCTACGCCAAGAGGCTCCACTGCCTACCTCACCTTCACCTAGGCGCCGTCTACGCGCTGGTGCCCCTCGGCGCCTCTATCGCGATGCACCCATACGACTTGGGAGAAGCGCTGGCGAAGACCCCTTGGCTGTTGGTGGCGGCGGCGGCGCTCTGGGTGGCGGGTTTCGACGTCATGTACTCTAAGGGCGACTACGAGTTCGACAAAGCCCACCGGCTGGGTAGTATACCGGCTTGTTTTGGGCTTAGAAGCGCTGATTATGCCAGTGCGGCCATGCTCGTGGCGTCGGCCGCGCTGTACGTGGCGAACTACCTCGTGAGCGGGATGAGGCCAGTGGGGCTGGTGGTCACGCTGTTTGGAGCCGCCTTGGAGATCGGCTCAGCTGTACTAGGCGCTAGGGGAGACTTGGGGAGAGGCTTCAACCTAAACCTAGCCGTGGGGCTGGTGATCCCGTTGGGGATATTCGTCGGCTACCTTGGCATATAGCGGCTAGTGCGAAGAAGGCAACAAGTGGTAGGAGGGCGGTGTAGAACGGATTCGGCAGAAATCCTGATGCGGCCGCCCCCAAGGCATAGCCCATGTTGTAAACTGATTGATATACGCCGTATCCACGCCCCCAGTATGCTCCCTTTACGTGCCTCGATAGCGCTTGGTCCAGCGATGTCGACACTATCGCGATGCCGAGGCTCTCCGCGAGCCAGACGGCGGAAAATAGGGCAGGATTAGGCGAGTGATACATCGCAACGAGGGCCGCCGACATTAACGCACCGCCTATGATTGCGGAAAGCGCCGTGGGCCTCGCCAGTTTTGGCCCTATCAGCCATGCAACAACGGCCGGGAGGTATACCAACACCGCGGCGAAGGGAGATAAGGAGAATTTGGCATAGATATAGGGCAGGATCTGGGGGCCGTACACCCCCGTGGCGGCGCCTATGAAAAACCCCATCGCCGTTATGCAGAACGCCGCCGCCACATCTCCTGATTTGTGGCGCAACGCGAGGCGGGCTGTCTCCTCGGGGACGAGAGCGAGAGCGACAACTGTTGTAAGCGACATCGCTACGGCCAACGCTTTGAATGCCGCAGCGTATCCCCAAGCCTTAGATAAGACATAGGCGGCAGGGATCGAGAACCCTCCGCCAACGGCTCCTAAGGCGGCGGCAATCCTCATTTTTGAGTACAGTGTGGGATTTTCTAAGCCCCCTACGTCTGACACGTAGGCTATCATCGCTACGTTTATTAGACTAGATCCCACCCCTGCTAGAAACAAGGCTGTGTATATGTGCGACAACTCCGTTGATATGCCCAAAATGGCCATGGCCACGGCAAGCGCCACGCCCCCGGCTATGTTCGTTACACGTCTACCCACTACGTCTGCAAGCCAGCCGGCGGCGGGACGGAACACGACAATGGCTAGGGCGTACATGGCAAAGGATATGCCGACCGCGGCTTTGTCGCCTCCTACCTCAAACACATAGAAAGGTAACAGGAATACGACGAATGAGTACGGGGCTGAGAAGAGCGCGTAGGCGAGGAGCTTAGGCTTTGATGTGCTCAACCCCCACGACGTAGATCCCATCCACAACGCCCAGCGTCCCCTCGCGGCCGTGCGGCGACGGTCTCTCATCTCCATGTAGCTCAGTGGCGGCTTGTATTGAGGAGGCGAATGTGCCCACCAGCTCTCTGTCTATGCCCTCCACCACTATGTCCTCCTTACCCTTTACCTCAACCTTAACGCCTTTTGGTATATCCAGCGTAATTTTAGACTTACGGCCTAAGAAATTCTCGATAACTAGCTGGCTTCCCTGCACCTTGGCGAGGACCGGGAAGTGCGTGTAGATTATCTTCAGCTTGTATCTCCAGCCCTTGGTCACACCTAGGAACATGTTCTTCAAAATGCCCTTGTAAGTCCCCAGTATCGCATATTCCTTTTTTCTCACATTGAAGACCTCTAGCAGTATCTTGCCATCTTGGACGTTCATGACAACAGGGGTGTTCCTAAACTCTTTTACCAACTCACCAAGTGGACCTTTTACTTTCACAACGTAGTCGAATGGCCCAGTCTTCTCAATCGACACATTCACGCCCTTAGGAATTTCCACCTCCTCAACGCTGTAGACAACGCGCATAAGCGCGTTTAGCGCCACATTTAAAAATTTGACTTCAGACCCAACCCGCCGTTTGCGTCGGCCCTATGTAGCTGCGTGGAAAATGCCGCTGAGTAGATCTGGGTTCAGCTCTCTTCCTGTTTCTCGCCTAGGTCTATGTGCGGTATCGCGCCGTGTTTTCTCTCAGCGCGCTCTATCTCTACCGTAAAGGTTTCCAGCGACGTCCTAAATATGTAGAACACTATACCGCAGTTTCGACAGCGAGCTATCACCACGGTGTTCTCAGGCCCCTTGTATCTATACGTGTGGGGAGGCGGCAATGCTTCCCACTCCGGAAGGCCGCATCGAGGACAAACTATCACACCGCCAATGGTGTGGGGGTATTTATTTTTGTGGGAACTGCCGGTCGACCCATTCCGACGCGTCGCAGAGGCTGGGAAAACTGAGGTGGCCCCCCTCGAACCCTATCGTCACAGTGAACAGCCCCACGGCAAGGGCTCCCAGATCCTCTTCTCCGTCGCCAAAATAAACGGCTTCGTACGGCCGGGACCCCAATTTCGCCAAGGCGTATTTGAACACGGACTTAAGCGGTTTCCGCCTCAGCAATACGTCTGAGGTCAAGACCATATCCACCTCTAGACCAGCCTCTGTTAGAAACTCCTTCACAAAGCACCGGCAAGGCGTGTTAGACAGAACCGCCACCTTTCCCCTTTTCTTAAGCTGTGTGATAAATTCGCCGACACAACGCCGTGGCTTCATCAGCGTCTTAACCCTCTCCACGTACTTGCTTCCCAACGCCGACGTGTCGGCCCCAGTTTCGTGGGCAAATATCCTCACCAGCACCCGCAGTGGGACCTCGTATCCTGCGGAGTTTATTTGACTAACCAGATACGCCACCTTCTCAACTGTTTCGTGAGGTACTAACCCCCGCCAAGCCTCCCAGAAGTCCACCCTCTCCACCAATAGGCCCCAGAAGCTTACTATAAAGTTCATGCGAAGCGGTACCTAATAGACACATCGCATACTACCTTCACGACGCCCTTCTCTACGAGGCGCATGAGCTGTCTCGTGGCGATAGGCGGCGGTATGCCCCTCTTTAGAGCAGCCTCAACTATTGCGTCTAAGTCGGCCTCTCCGCCTAGCGTTTTAAGAACGTCGACTATCCGCACCTACTGGATCTGCGCTCTGTTTATAAGTGTTAATGCTGTATCCTCCAATCCACAGCCAGTTATATCGGCCAGCCAATACCATCATTGCAGGCACCACCAGCGGCCTGATAATAAAGGCGTCTATCAGCGCCGCTAATGCAATTGTGAATCCCACCTGCCTCAGCACGAGCGTCTGAGAGAGGAGGAGAGTGCTAAAAGCAGCCGCGAGGATCATGGCGGCCCCGGTCACTATAGGCCCAGTGGCCACAATCGCCCTCTTTATCGCGTCTCTCTCTCCTAGGCCGCGTTCTAGCTCTTCCCGAATTCTCGCGACGATGAAGATATCGTAATCAGTACCTATGGCGATGAGAAACGCGAACAGTATCACAGGCACAAGCCAATATGTGGGCTTTCCCATAGCCTCCTGAAATATCAGAACCTCGAGGGCCAGCGACCAGGATATTGACATCAACACAGTTGCCAGTAGGCGGGCGGGGATGAGGAAGCTCCTCAGGAGGAATGAGAGTATTAGGAACGCCAACGCTATTATTATGTAGACTTGAAGATTCCAAAATCGTACATATATCTCGCTGAATATTACATTTTTCCAGGAAGCCGCACCTCCTATCAAAAATGGGCCGTAGACGCGGCGCAGTTCGTCAAGCCTGTGGTAGATGTAGAGGAGCTCGTCGGAGGTGTCTTCCACGGAGAGCTTTATAGAAACGACGTACCACTCCCCCCGCTGGTCTACAGTGTAGTTGACAAAGTGAGGGAGTTTTTCTATCTCTGCTAAAAGGCCGCCGGGCGGGGGCTTGCGCATGGCTATGTAAGTCGTGGATAAAGCGGTTATGTTGGAGAAGTAAGTAGTCGCTACTTCAAGGGCTTTCTTATACGGCGTCTCGGGCATCGCCACTACGGGATTGGTGGTGACCTTAAGCGTGGTGATGAGGAACATAAAAGAGAGGAGGGTAATAAGCACTGCAACTACGGTAGTGAGGAGAGGTCTCCTAAGCGCTGTTGACACCGCAACTTCCAGAAATTTAGATCTCCCCTCGTGGGCGCTTATAGTCTTCCTAGGCCAGAAGATCTTGTCGCCTAATATGAGGAGGAGCGATGGGAAAATTACAAACACCGATACCACGACAAATGCCGTTGTTATGAGATAGCCTATCCCAATAGACTGCATAAAGGGAAGTGGAGACACAGCAAAGGAGCCCAGCGAAGTTGCCACCACAGCTGCGCTTGCGGCTATGGCCCTGTTGGCGTACTTCCTAACAGTGGAGACTGCGGAAAGTTTGTCGTTGCCGTGTGCGCGCTCCTCGGCGTATCTCCCCGACATTAGTAGCATATAGTCCACCCCTATTGCGAAGACCACCGGCGCGGCCATGTACACCGTGAGGTAGTATATGGGCTGGACGTCGCGTATGTGAAAAATAAAGCCGAGCAACGCGAGGTATGTTAATCCCACTGTTGACACAATTATGAGGGGGGTCAGTATGGTGCCCAGCACAGTCAAGAGAACTAAAAACAGCGCGGCCGCAGTGGTTTTATCAATCAGCGAAACATCTTGGGTCACAACTTCTTGGAAGCTTTTGAGAAGCTGAGAGGTCGAGACCGGCACGCCGATGTCCGCCGGTATTGTGGGCTGGCCTCCGCTTGTTTTCACCACCGCAATTGCATATTGATCCCGGTAGACCAGCTCTGAGACTAGAGGCAAAGAGTAAAGAGTAGGTGGGGGGTTGTGCGAAGTGATGTTTCTCCACAACGCGTTGCGGAATGTGCCCACCGCTTTTTCTACATCCCCACCACACACCAAGAGGGGTAGATAGGGGCGGAGCATGGCAGGCGTGCTGTTTAGCAACGCCACATACAAATACTGCCTTGCACCTAACACGCTCACCGCACGCGCCGTGTCTATCAGCGTCTTGTTAAGCCTGGCCGATAGTATCGCGACAGCTACACTGTCTACCGCATTATCAGTTGCCCAGTTCTTCCAAGTCACGTTAGCCAGCAGGTTGGACACGTTGCCATACGCCTTGTCAGCCGCGAGCCTCACCGCTGTGTCCACATCGTATGTCTTGACATACTCCTCGTATAGCTGGAGAAACTGCGCAGTGGAGTTGTCTACAGCCTTTCCATACGCCGCCACGCCGTAGGTAGCCAAAAGCAGACGCCTCGCCTCCTCCCTCGCCTTTCTATAGGCGTCGGCAAGCCTCTCCAAGTCGCCGCATGTGGAATTAGTATAGCGCGCTATTTCAAGCGCCGCCTCCCTGAACCTCGCCGTGGCGTTGTCTACCACTTCGCCTACCTTTTTGTAATATGCTTCCAACGCCTTGTCTAGCACTGTCCAGGGCGTAGTGGCGTTTGGATACAAGCGAGATAGCTCCCTCGCCTTTTCTTCAACGCGAGGGCCAAATATTACTACAGGCACCGTCGCCTCGCCTTTGTTGGTGTTTGCCACAATCCTGTTCACTACCTCAGGCTCTATGTCTGGAGGCATTAGTTTAGACTCGTCATATACAAGTACTTCGAACACCTTAGGGGCGTTTAATGCTAGCACCAGGTATACCACTACCGTGACGGCGAAGCCGGCGAGCAACAACCTCACAGCGGGGGACTTGGGGATTCGCTATAAAAACTTGAATTCTCTAAGACGTGGCAAAAGCTTATTAGTGTTCATGCAACGCTTATGCGTGGATCACATCGTCATGCTCGCCGCCGGCGACTTCAAGATGAGAATTGCCAGGTACTTGTTGACAGCCCTGGCTATAAGCGTCGGTGTCGCCCTAGTGGTGGCGTTGGCGACTGTGAGCGACGCCGCAAGGAGCTATGTGGAGCAGACCCTGTACAAGGTATACCCTGCCGATGTGATGATGTACTCCGAGTCTATAAACATTCCCCAGCGACTACTCGACGTTTTGAGAAAATCTCCATCAATCGAGTCCGCCGAGGGGATCATAATAACGACGGGTCTGTACAACGGGAAGGTTGTGTCAATAGTGGGAATCCCCCTCAAGGACGTAGATTACTTTGCCATAGATCTCATCTCGGGACGCTTGCCGGTCTCCGGCGGCGAGGCCGTTGTGGAGGAGTCCGTGGAGGCGAGGCCGGGCGACGAGATCACCATCAAGGTCTACTCGGGCGCTCTTGGGGGCGAGAGGACTTTAAGAGTTAGAGTGGTGGGCGTGATGAGGAGCTTCTTAAAAGGGTTCATAGGCGCCTTTCGGCTAAACCTAGTGGTGGTTCCGCTGGACTGGTTGCAACAAAACCTAGACACAGGGCCTTTTGTAAACACAGTGTTGATCACCGCCAGGAACAAGGCCGAGGTGAAGGCACTTTACGCCACGCTTAAAGAGACTTTTAAAGACGCCCAGGTCTTTTCGCAAGAAAACCTGCTAGAGACAGTTAACCAAGTCTTCAACGCCCTCAACGCCGTGTTTTCCGTAATTAGCGGCGCGGCCTTGGCCACGGCGGCAATTACAACCTTCGCAGTTATGTCGATTACGACCAGAGAGAGACTTAGGGAATTTGGCCTTCTTAAAGCAATTGGCATATCGTCTCGCGACATAACGCTGTCGGTTGCCGCCGAGGTTATAGCAATAGCTCTGGCGGCTGGGGCCGTCGGCGTGGTGGCGGGCTTCTACGGCGCAAGTTTTGTGAAACAAATTCTTGTGGGTATGGGGATAAACTTCGATATGCCGATTACGTTTAGGCCTATCTATGCTACCATTGGGCTGGCCACAGCCATCGTCGTAGCCGCCGTAGGCGCCCTTGTTCCGATGTACAGAGTAGCCAAGTTAAGACCGCTGGAAATTCTACGGCTATGGCAGTAGAATTGATAAACGTGTCTAAAATTTACAACAGCGGCATAGCGAAGACCGTGGCGCTGGACGGGGTGAACCTATCAACGGCTCCAGGAGAGGCCGTCGTTCTTATGGGCCCCTCTGGCTCAGGAAAGACCACGCTACTAAACATCATCGCCACGCTGGATCGGCCCACCTCCGGCCATGTCTTGATAATGGGCGTCGATGTGGCCAAGCTCCCCGAGAGGGAGCTGGAGAGGTTTAGGCTAAAGAACATCGGATACCTCTTCCAGAGCTTCAACCTAGTGCCCTACCTAACCGCGGAGCAGAACGTGGCGTTGCCGCTCATCGCCCTCGGCGTAAGGAAAGAACTTGCCCTCCTAAGGGCGAGGGCCCTTTTGGAATTCGTGGGCCTGGGAAACGCCGCCAGGTTGTACCCGCACCAGATGTCGGGGGGTATGCAACAGAGAGTAGCTATAGCTAGATCGCTGGCGACAAAACCGCCTATCCTGATACTGGATGAGCCCACCTCCAACATCGACTTGGACAATGCCGCAGTTGTCCTCGGCCTCATCACGCTTGCCAACCGCTTGATGAAAACGACGGTATTCGTCGCCACCCACGACCCGGAGGTGGCCCGCATCGCTACGCGTATTGTGTATATGCGCGGTGGCCGTGCCTACGAGTCGCCGGAGCCGCCGAGGCGCGAGCTGAAGATAAACTTAGAGCACGCCGCATCTGCATTTGAAAAAATAAGGCATATTGACGAGTTGATTGGGCTATGAGGGTTTTACTGCTAGCACTACTATTGCTCGTGCAAGTCTTCGCGATCTCCACCTTGGTGCTGAAATACACAATTACAGCGGACGGCGCCGTGGAGTTCTCTGCAAAGATGAGAGCCTTGTTGGTTAACAACTCGCCGTACGAAGTAAATATGTCCGGGGCTGTCCTGCCTCCGTACTCTGCCGTGATAGTGGAAAAAGACGTTAAAGATGTGTATCCGCCATTCCTGAAGCTAGATGTAAACATAGAGTACGTAAATGGGACCTATTCCGAGGGCGTACTACAGGCGAGCAACCGTACAGTGGTAGTGATTTGGCTTAAGATGGAGCCTCTCCTTCCCATTGAAATACCCGCGATTGTGTCGGTAGCTGTTGACGATAAGGTGGCGTTGCTTTACGACGACCCCCCAACTTCTGTGTCCCAGGTGTCGGGAACCACGGTCTACTACTGGAGCGTCTTGGTGAGAAACACAACAGTGTTTAAACTAGCGCTACGCGTGAGGCAGTTCGGAAGCTTCGGCGCTGTGAAGATGCCGGCGATAACAGTAACCTCCGCCCTGGACTTAAACAATACCATAAACACCATAGAGAGACAGATAGAGAGCCTAAGAGCGGCGGAGGCCCAGCTGTCCAACTTTTCTAAAGCCGCTACTCTCTTTACCGATTTAGTCTACGGACAGGCACAGAACTTGACACAACTTATACAGATACTTAACGTTTCGGGAATAGCCCTGCGCCAGGGCGCCGTTGCGCTCAATGCCTCGACCTATGCCCTAGAGGCGCTTAGAAGACAGCTTCTGGCCCTAGGCGATGCTGCTAGTGGAGTGGCGACAACGCTTAACCAAAGCCTCCTCTTAGTGGACTACCAGTACACTGCCCTAATTACCGCGGCTAACTTGCTGGAAGTACAATCGTCTGCCCTGTCTTCATACAGCCGCGCCGCAAGCGACGCCGCTAAGGGGCTTGGAGATATCAGAAACCAGCTCTACAACACGAGGGGGAACTTAGTGGAGCTTCGCAGAGCTCTTGACAGCTCAATTGAAAACATAAAAGAAGCCAAGAAGAGGCTTTCCGGAATAAGCATTAATATATCAGCGGCACAAGATGCCTTGAAATCTGCCTTAGCGGTACTAGACTCCGCCGAGGCGCAACTCCGCTCTCTACGCGCCTCGGTTGATGCACTTATATCCACCGTGGACTCCCTCATCTCCATAACGGACTCCACTATCAAGACCATCAACTCCGCAAAGAGGAGTCTTGACGAGCTTGCCCCATTGCTTAATCAGACCGCCGTATCGACGAGGGGGAACGCAACAAGGCTAAGAGAGGATATGCCCAAAATTCTGCTCAACGCGTCGCGAAATCTCGTTGAGGTCTCGCAGAGTCTTTACCAAACTGGAGACGAGGTGGCAAAACTGCTGTCACCAGTGCATAACGCATCGAGAATTCTCCACGAGATGGGGATAAGGCTGGAGGAGTCTGCAAAGTCGTTGGAGGAGTACAGATTGGAACAACTAAAGGCGTTGCCCAGACTAGGGGCCGTCCGCTCATTAATCGATAACTACACACAACTTGTCCAAAGGCAGATAAGAGAGCTGGAGCTACAGCAAGAGACGCTGAGGCGCTACTACGGACTTGTCAATGTCTCAAGACTAGAGGCGCAGTACGTCGTCGAGTTGCCCGTGGCGGTGGAAAATATAACTATACCGCCGCCTAGACTTGTGACGTTAGAAAAGGCGAGCGGCAACTCTCTCAGCATGCCCACCGTCCCACTATTATCGCTAGCTGTGGGCGTTGTAGCGGCCGTCCTCTTCCTTTCCAGAGCGGCCAGAAGGAGAGCTAGCTGAAGGAGGGGCGCTGTACTGCCAGCCATACCGGCGGACTAGAGTACGGTTAGAAGAGCTAGGTCTCTATAGAGCTCCTCAATCTGTTTAACGAACTGCGGAGTGTACTCGTATCTTGGGTCCTGCGCCTTCAGCTCAGCCAAGGCGAGTTCTAGATAACGAATAGCCTCCTGGTAGTCACCACTTTCATAGGCGCTCCGGGCTATATGGTAAGCAACAGAGACCTTGAGAATTGGGCAGTCACAATTTGGTAAAATCCTTTTTGCAGAGGTAAGATCGGCCGCCGCAAGCGCAACTGATGCAATTTCGGCAGTTTTGTAGTCCTCAGCGCCCAGCGCCGCGTGGAAGACCTTTTCCAGTACTGTAACTGCCTCTCTAGGCGGGGTACGGGATAGGTGAGCCGCCGCTAGTTTTCTCAAAACAGGCAATGTACCTCTCTCAGCGGCTATTTCAAGGTAGTCTTGGTAAAATTTGTAGAAAAGTTCTATGTCGCTTCGCGATGCTGAGTAGAAAAGCTGGACAAACTTCTCAACGCACTTCGCTGGGGCTCTACGGGCATCCAACAGCGCTAGTCCGGCTAGAAGCTCTACACCTTCTTCATCACAGCGAGTGATAGACGGAATTGACACTTCCTGTGTGATCCTCTTGCCTTGTGCCATCCCCAAAGCATCAACAACCACCGGTGGCACTTGGCCGTCTTTGCACACATACTTTCCTATTTTATTCGTGCAAAATTCGCTTCGGCCCAGGGAAAGTGATGCAATTACTTTCGCAAATTCGAAAATCGTCTGCGAATCTATAACAAGAAGCCCTTTATACACGGTTCTTATCAGCCTTGCGGGGTTGTCAGGCGAGAGTAGACACGGGTTTTCCCTCGCTGTGAGTCTCAGCGATTCTTTGATAATACTCTCCTTAGGCGCAACCGCCCACTTAACGGCTGGCGCCAGCTCCTCGCGCGGCGTGTAGAGCACCTTGAGCTCCTCAAGCACCTCTTCTTTTACGCCAGCGTCCTGGGGCCCCAGCTTGCTTAACAGCGCAATTCTCCTCGCAATTGAGTCCACGTTAGCCAACGGATAAGCCAAATCTGTGGGTAGTTGCTGCCCCTCAAGGCTGAGCCACAACGGAGTTGCCAACGCCCTCGCCGCTTGGCATGTTGGGAAGAAAACCTCGCTGTAAAGATCGTAATATAGCTTAGCCAGAGATCTCAATGCCTCTTCGTATAGATCCTCAGGTTTAGACTGCGCACATCCTCGGCGCGCATAGTGTCGCCCTCCGTAGGCAGCTAGCGCCACTACTCCGCTTAAGTCGCTGTGCTTCTCCATGACGTATTCAACAAATTGGCCCAGCGTCTTTCGACAGCCCAGCGCAGCTGAATGCGACAGAAACACCTCTTCTAAGACGCGTCTCAAATCTACGTATCTCAGATACTCCGAAATATCGACTATTCTCATGCTCCGCTCCACGGCTTCGCGGCATCGAGAATAGCGCAATAAGTCGTACGGTAATACCAACAGGGTTGGTATGTCCCTAGTGGCGAGGTACATGGCGCGATCTATTACGTAGCGGCACTTTGTCATCCACTGCATAGCTGGTTCAGACCTTGGGAGGAGGGGGCTGTCGTAGAACGTAATGCCTAAGGGATCGTAGAAACCGAGGGCGTTAGACACCTCGTGAAGTATCTCCAACATACTATCAAAAGTGGCCACATCTACGCCGAGATCTATCACTGCATAATACTCGCCGACTAGGCGCGCCGCGATATATCTCGCAACTACAGACTTCCCCGAGCCGTGAGGCCCTATCAACGCCACAGATGTCCCCGTCTTAATCATAGACACAATACGCTCCTCCAAGCCGCCAAACCAGTTCACCATCCTCGCCTTGAAGTTCTCTGTAAGGTTCAAGATATAGTGTTCGTCGCCCTCTCTCGTAATACCCAACAAAGACGACACATGGCGCTCTCCGCAAAAATTTATATATCTGATTATCCCCCAGCACCTATGCCGATAACTCTAGACCCTGAAAAGCTGGCAATTGTAATGAAACACCGCTTCCAGTACAAGATCTGCAGGGAATGCGGAGCCCGCAACCCGCCCAATGCCGAGAAGTGCAGACGTTGTCACTCGAAGAATCTGCGACCTAAGAAGTTCAAGAAGAAGTAACAAAAAATTTCGGCGGCTCTATCCTCTCACTCTTACAACGGGGACACCTGCTAGGCTTTTTCAGCTTCTCACGGTCAGAAAACACGTAGCCGCATTTCTTGCAGGTCGCTGGCACAATCTCCAGCCTATACCCCATCCTCTTCAGCGTCTTTTTTACGTGCTCAAGCTCGTCGTACAGCTCACTGGGTTTGAGCTCGGTGTTTACAAGGGCTTGTAGTTGGTATATAGTCAACGGCTCTCTGCTCTCGAGAAGAACTTTGGCAAGCCTCTCTCTTACTGTTTCCATTACTTTTCAACAACCGCAGACTGTAGCCACAGCGCCTTAAAGGTCCCGCCGCTTTTTAGTATAGCGAAGGTAAAGATGTGTGTATTCTTCTCGCCGGCTTTCTGGGTCTCAATTCTAATAAACCTCGCCCTCTCTGGCTGTTCTGCAGGATCTACGTTGGCGTCTAGGAGATGAGATGTGGTGGGCGTGTAGCCTACGTTTCTAAGCACGTTTTCGAGACAATGCAGCAGCTCAAGGGGCGTGGGCCCCGTGCATTGCGATTTTTCTATTGCCTCCTTAACCCGCGCGTGTTCAATACTGTAACTCATAGTAATCGCGCAGATTCGTACTTTAATAACATTTTAGGTCAGTTGCTCAGCCGTCTTCACGCGTCAGACCTTGTAAGCCTCGTCACCAAAACTTTAAAACTTTTAAGAATTAAAAAATAATGATTAGGTGGATTAGTCTAGTTATAGTTCTAGTAGCTGTTTTTGCCATGTCCCTAATTCCTCCCTATTTTTTCAGACTTGCCGACCCGTTTCAAGGCCCTATGAAGGCAGTTTCGCGGCCTCCGCCTCCAGCGCCGCTTGAGAACTATGTACTTGTTATCAAGGCAGATAGCGAAAAGGAGGCGATGTATAAGTTGGGGTATGCCCATGCGTACTACCGCTTCTTTCAAATGGACGTTATGAGGAGAGTTGTCCAGGGTCGGCTTTCTGAACTATTAGGCGAGGCGGCTCTTGACACGGACATCTACTTCAGAACGAGGGGCTTGTACATAGCGGCGGAGAAGACGTGGGCATACATCAAGGAGAGGTATCCCCAATTCGCTGATCTACTTGAGGAATACACGAGGGGCGTCAACGACTTCTTAGCAAGCAACCCGCCCATCGTGGAATATCTCATACTTGGAAAAAGACCTGAGCCTTGGTCGCCCGTGGATAGCATTGCCATCGGGAAACTCATCGCGTGGTCCCTAAGCGGCGGAGAAGACGATCTTTACCTAAAAGAACTGGTTGACGCTCTGGGACCTGAGTTCCTCAAAATAGCGCTTGTCAGGGCGGATAACACCCCCATACTTCCTCAAAAGGCGACTTTCTCGCCTCTGGGTAGCAACAACTGGGTGATATCGCCTGGCCTCACAGCCACTGGAAAACCGATATTGGCAAACGACCCCCACCTCTCCCTATCGGCTCCCCCAATTTGGATATTCCAGAAGGTGGAAACTCCCGGCTACACAGTTATGGGAGTTGCCTTCCCGGGCGTTCCTGTTGTTGTTATTGGGACAAACGGCTACGTTGCTTGGGGTTTTACAAACACTGGGGTAGACGTCATTGACTACTATTATTATGTATGGAGCGGGGACAGGTACTACCACAACGGCACGTGGCTAGAAGCACAGCGGCGGGTTGAGAAGTTCCGAGTCTGCGACCTAAACAACAACTGCGCGGTTCGATCTATCGACGTCTTAGAGACAATGCACGGGCCTGTGGTGGATTTCAGAGGGCAGAGATACGCTATGAGGTGGCTAGGGAACAACGTGACTTTGGAGGCCATAGCGCTGTACATGATGAACCGGGCTAGGAACCTCACAGAGTTCCTAAACGGGCTTAGGTATTTCGCAACGCCGAGCCAAAACACCGTCTACGCAGATAGATACGGCGTTGTCGCCTACTTTGCCAGCGGCTACTACCCGATTAGAGATGGGGGCTACCTCCCCTTCAACGGCTCGAGAGGCGAGGGGGAGTGGAGAAGGCTTGTGTGGCTACCTGATGTGCTTAGGTACATAAACCCGCCGTATTTAGCCACTGCGAACAACAAGGTGGCCGACGCCAATATTTACCTACAGTGGAGGTGGGCTGACAGGTACCGCCACGACAGGATCACAGAGCTAATAGCGCAGAAAATAGCCGGGGGAGGATCTCCGCTAGCGATGTCATGGACATCCAGCGCGACGTTGTGGATATCTCGTGCAGAGACGCAAAGGCTTTGCTTAGACTCTACGGAGGAGTAGCGGGGAAAAAGCTCCTCGAGGAGCTGGATGGTTGGGACTGCGCCATGGCGCCTAGCTCTGTAACCGCGGCTAGGTACGCCATGTTTGTGTACACCCTGCAAAAATTGTCATGGGAGAGGTTCAATGTCTCCATTACCTTTGTCCCATTTGAGGTGACGCTTGCCTCGATTGGACGCGGCCTTATAGATAGGGCTATTGTGGAAAAGGCGGCTGAGGAGGCTTTGAAAATTAACTCGCCGTGGGGCTCTATACACAAGTACAACATCCAGCACGTGCTCAGCTCCGTCTTCCCGTCGCTTAATTATAGGAGCGTCGAGGCTCCAGGCGATTGGTTCACGGTAAACGTGGCGCCGGGATTCGCCGTCTCTCATGGACCGAGCGTGAGGTTCATAGTGGCTTTCGGCGATGGCGTCTACATGATGCTCCCCGGGGGGCCCGATGGCGATCCCTTAAGCCCACTATACGACGCCATGTACATTCCTTGGGTGAGGGGGGAGTATGTCAAGGTGGGCTAAATACCTAGGCCTAGCTATACCGCTCCTTGGCATTATGTCGCCTTGGCACATCGTAAACGCGGCGGCGTTGCCCTTAGTCGGCGGACTGATATACGGATATTTGGCCGAAAAACGCCGTCACGTGGCGCTCTCTCCAGTAGCGGCGCTGGTACCTGTTGCGCTAGTATTGTTGTACTACGCGTTAACAAACGCGGCGAGGCTTGTGAGGTTTTTGGAAATATTCCCAATCTTCGCCTTGCTCTGGGTTTTGTTTTGGGTTGTATTTTTCACAATGGGGGCTACAGCTGGGTACATATTACGGCATCGGCCTGTTAAGAGTTAAAAAACTGCAAAATGCGTATCCCATGAATACAAAACTTTTGGTAGCTCTAGTCGTTGTAATAATCGCAGTGGCCGCCGCGGCGCTTCTACTACTCCAGCAACCCCAGCAGGCGTCCACCCAGACTACCCAAACTCCAAGCAAGGGCAATATATATGTAATATACGATATCGGAGGTAGAGGCGACCTCTCTTTTAACGACATGGCTTACCTAGGCGCCTCCAAAGCCGCCAAGGATTTCGGCCTGGGGCTAAAGGAGGTGCAGAGCAAAACGCAGGACGACTACGTGCCTAACCTGCGCGCGGCCGCCAGATCCGGCGATGCGGCGTTAGTCGTCGCAGTGGGGTTCCTCATGACCGATGCCGTGAAGCAAGTCTCCCAAGAGTACCCCAACGCCAAGTTCGCCATAATTGATGGCTACATTCCCGACCGGCCGAACGTGCTCTCCGTCCTCTACAGAGAGAACGAGGGATCCGCCCTAGTTGGCGCACTGGCCGCGTTAACAGCCTACCACTTCAACTGCACCAAGGTCGGCATAGTCCTAGGCATGGAAATACCCGTCTTGTGGAAATTCGAAATTGGTTACGCCTACGGGGTGAGGTGGGCCGAGCGCTACCTAAGCCAGAAGTTTGGGAAGAACGTCAAGTTCGACGTGCTCTACATCTACACAGGCTCTTTCAACGACCCGGCCAAGGGCAAGCAGGCAGCTGAGGTAATGCTTGCACAAGGCGTATGTGTAATATATCAAGCCGCAGGCGCCACTGGACTGGGAGTGTTTGAAGCCGTGGCCGAGGCAGGGAAGAAGGCTGGGAGGAATATGGGCCCGCCGTTTGCCATCGGCGTAGACGCCGACCAAGACTACCTAAAGCCAGGCTTCATCCTTGCCTCTATGATGAAGAGGGTCGACGTGGGCGTCTACACAGCCGCGAAGATGGCCGTAGAGGGCAATTTCAAGGGCGGCGTGCTTGAGCTTGGCTTAAAGGAGGGCGGGGTGTCGGTAAGCACCCTGAGCGACTTGCGGCAGTTTATAGAAATAGGCGTAAGCGCCGGGGCCGTGAGGAGGGAGGACGCCGATAAGATTGTGGCAACTGTAAGCGATATGAGGTCCAAGATACCGTCGTGGATATGGGAGGCGGTTGATCAGCTTAAGCAAGACATCATAGCCGGCAGGGAGAAGGTGCCTCTGCCCACCGCCCAGGACCAGGTGGTGCAACTTAGGAAAGAGTTGGGCCTCGGCGTCGCCGGGTAATGCAAGTTTCTCTCAAGGAAATTCACAAAATTTTTTCAGACGGAACCCACGCCTTGCGTGGGGTTTCTCTTGATATCTATCCAGGGGAGGTTTTGGCATTGCTAGGCGAGAACGGCGCAGGAAAGACAACGCTGATGAAGATCCTTGCGGGCATCTACAAGCCCACATCTGGGGAGATATACATCGACGGGAAAAAGGCTAGGTTCAAAAACGCCCGGGAGGCTTTGCGCCTCGGCATAGCCATGGTGCACCAACACCTTTCCCTCATACCAGGGCTTACCGCACTTGAGAATATCGCCGTGCTGGAGGGGGCGGGCCTAGGGCCTATATCAGGAGAGGTGAGGAAGAGGGCAGAGGCCATCGCGGCGGGGCTGGGTTTTGAAATTGACTGGGATAGAGACGTGGAGGAGCTCCCCCTAGGCGTGAGGCAGAGAGTGGAAATCGTGAAGGCGCTTTATTGGGGCGCCGACTTGCTAATCCTCGACGAGCCCACCACAGTCTTGTCCCCTCCCGAGGTGAAGTCCCTTTTCCAAGTAGTTAAGAGCCTCAAACAAAAGGGGAAGTCCATTGTATATATCACACATAAAATACCAGAAGTACTCGAGGTGGCTGATAGGGTCGCCGTGCTGAGACGTGGGGTAAAAGTCGCCGAGTTCAAGCCACCGTACGACGCCAAGAAGCTGGTGGAGGCTATGGTAGGCGAGCTTAAAACAGAGAGCGTAGAGAGGTCGGGAGAGACCGGCGAGAGGCCGGTGCTAGAGGTGGTGGATCTCTGGGTCTACGAAGGGGGGAGAGCCGTGGTCCAGGGCGTTAACCTGGTCGTGAGGGAGAGCGAAATTTTAGCCGTAGTGGGGGTAGAGGGTAACGGACAGGAGCACTTGGTGGAAGCCGTGGTAGGGCTGAGGAAGTACAAGGGTGTTGTGAAAATCCATGGGGGCTACGCATATATACCTGACGACAGGCATAGAAAGGCCCTAGTCTTGGAAAAGACGCTTGTGGAGAACGCGATTTTGGGGAAGGAGGCCGAGTTCTCTAGACGCGGCCTCATCTCTTGGAAAGACGCAGAGAGATTTACGGCAAAACTAGTGGAGGAGTTCGGAATCGTGACTCCTGGGCCGTGGGCTTTCGTGAAGCAACTTTCAGGCGGCAACCAGCAGAAGCTTGTAGTGGGCAGGGAGCTGAGCAGAAACGCCAAGCTTATAGTTGCACATCAGCCCACGAGGGGGCTCGACGTGGCGACAACGGAGTATGTACAACATTTGTTGTTAAAGGCGAGGAACAACGGCGCGGGGGTGTTGCTCGTCACAAGTGACCTAGACGAGGCATATAAGCTGGCCGACACAATCGCCGTGATGTATCGCGGTAGGATAGTCGCCATAGGGTCTGTGGGAGAGATGGCTCTTGACGTAGTAGGGAAGAAGATGGCAGGGCTATGAGGTTTCAGACCGCCTCTGCTGTAAACATCGCCGCCGCGCTGGTTATGGCCTTCGCCGTTGGGACCGCGCTGATGTGGATATCTGGATACGACCCGCTGTCGTCCTACTCGGCGATGTTGATCACGCCTCTGTCTGACTGGGTCTACTTCCTCTCCGCCCTTGCCTTCTCCGCTCCGATAGTCCTTACGGGGCTTACCTTTTCGCTTGGGCTAAGGGCTGGTCTATTCAACATAGGGGCAGAGGGGCAAGTATACATGGGCGCCCTGGGGGCGGTGGCGGCGGCATATTTGTTAGGCGGGCCGGCCGTCTTGCCGCTTGCCTTCGCCATGGGTCTTTTCTTGGCAGTTCTGTGGTCTAGCGTCCCCGCCGTGTTGAAGATATGGCGCGGCGTAAACGAGGTTATTAGCACAATAATGATGAACTGGGTCGCCTACTGGGTAACTATTATGGCAGTCTCCACGGTGTTTGCAAACCCACTTCAGCCAGAAGAGTCTGTAAAAGTGCCGGAGCCCGCGAGGCTCACGCCCTTGGTGCCCGGTACGGATTTCACAGCAGCGGTACCCATCGCCTACGCGGCGGCGTTTTTAGTGCTTATTTTTCTTAAATACAGCGTTTGGGGTTACCGAATCTCCGTAAGCGGGTACAACCCAATCGCGGCGAAGTCCTACGGCATAAAACCTGAGCGGGCCGTTTTGGTAGCATTTGCCCTAGGCTCCGTGACGGCGGGTCTCGCCGGCGTGTTGCAAGTAGTCGCAAGGCCGCCCTCCTACAGCTTGGCTAGGAATTTAGCAAATGTCTACGGATTGGGGTTCGACGGGATCACCGCGGCTATGTTGGGAAGGGGGCACCCAGTGGGAGTGGTGCTTGCCTCGATATTTCTAGGAATTATGCAAGAGGGGGCTAGACACATGCAGATCGAGGCAGGAACCCCGTACGAATTCGTCAAGGTGATCCAAGGCCTAATAATACTGTTCCTCGCGTTGCAGTTGTTGAGAAAATGATAGACCTGCTTCTTCTACAAGCCCTGCTCGCCGCTACGCCGATATTGTTAGCCGCCGTCGGCGAGATCTTGACGGAGAGAAGCGGCGTGGTGAATATAGGCCTCGAGGGGCTGATGCTACTGGGAGCCCTGGCTGGGCCTCTCTTCGTCGACTACCTGAAGTATAAGGTGGGAGCCCAAATGCCGGATCCGCTGTGGCCGCTTCTGGCTATCTTGGCCTCAGCTTTTGTGGGAATAGTCGTAGGCCTTGTCCACGGCTATATATCCACATACCTAGCCGGGGATCAAATCATCAGCGGCGTCGCGATAAACCTCTTCGCGGCGGGCGCCGTGGCATACGGCATACAAGCGTACTGGGGCGTAGCCGGCTATAAACAAGTGCCCGACTGGGCTAAGGCGGATCCCTACGTCGTGGCGACCTTTGCGCTGGCACTGGCTGTCTTTACGTGGTTTCTGCTTTTTAAAACAAGACTGGGCATAGTTATACGGGCATGCGGCGAGGACCCCGAATCAGCGTTTAACATGGGGGTTGACGTAAATAAGGTGAGGCTTCTGGCCACCGTCGCCGGGTCCGCCTTAGCCGCAGTTGCAGGGGCGTATCTCAGCATAGCGTATCTCTCAGTTGTCACAAAGGAAATTTCCGCCGGCAGAGGCTTTATAGCCTTGGCCAATGTGGTTTTTGCCAATTGGAACCCGCTCCTCGCAATCGCCGGGGCTTATATATTCGGCTTCTTCGACGCGTTGTCTTACTGGTTGCAGACCATGGGCGTGGGGAGATACGAGATTACTAGAATGGTGCCGTACATTGCCACATTGCTAATAGTAGCGGGGGTCATGGGGCGCGCGAAGCCGCCAAGGGCCTTGGGCAAGCCGTTTAAGAGAGAATAAATAAAAATTACTCCCTCTCATAGATACATGGAGGAGATCAAGAAAATGATAGAAGAACTTTCTAGGTCTTTTCAGAAAATGGTAGAGGACTTAAAGAAGGAGTATAGGCTTTCTGAAGAGGGCGAGGAGGTAAAAGTGGAGATCGACATGCCCGGGCTTGAGCCAAGTGATATAGCCCTCTCAGTGACGAAGGACGGCACCGGGATACGCGCCGAGGGCTCCAGGAGTGATAGAAGATACTCAAAGTTCATCCGCCTACCCGTGAAGATAGACCCCTCCACTGTCTCTGCGCTGTACAGAAACGGCGTGTTGATAATAACCGCGAAGAAGGTAAAGGAGGAGGAAATAAGGATACCAGTCAGGGGGTAAGAAGCGCTATATTTTTGACGCTACTACACCGAGTGCCCTGTTTTGAAAGAGATGCCCAAGAGACGTAGCGTAAAGTTGATGTAGGAGGCGGGGACAAGGCTGTGGTCAACGCCTTGAAAGGCGGTACTAGGTTTAAAAGGCTGGCGTTTGTGAACGCCTTTGTAGTGCTACCCTAGGAGCTTGTAAAGCGCTATGGCCAGCTGGCCGGCTGAGCCTATATCTTTCTCAACTGCGTAAACAGCCACGGCGCTAGGCGGGAGCTCCCGTGGGGAGAACGGCAGGTCGGCACCATGCACCAGGAGGAGGAGCCTACCCTCCGCCTGCTCCACCGGCTTAGCCCCCTTGCTACCCAGGGCATACACTACGTCTGGTTTGAGGACCTCAACTGCGTCGTTTATGTCGTTGAATACCAGGACCTCGCCCCCCAGCTTGAACGCCAATTTGAAGAGATCTCCGATTTGCTGAGCCGCCGCGCCAAAGACTTTAATTAACGCAAAACGCCTTATCCCAAAACCGTAAGTTATCTTAGCCAACTCGAGCATTTTGGGAACCGAACTCACGTTGTATGCCGCTACAACAATGTCCATAGCGGCGTTGCTAAGGCCAATTTTTATATCTGTGCCCTCGCTGCTACGCACTTTCCGTCTTCGCACTCGACAAAGAAGGGCTGCTTCCGCATTATGAGGAGCCCCTTTCTAAAATTCGCCAATGTCTCTGATAGGACAAGAGACTTGCTGCATAATTCAATCTCGTTGTTTCTTATCCTGAAAATGAACGCATCTGCACAGGGCTCCAGATCTATTTCTATAATAGCTACGTCACGAACGTAAACTGCCTTGATTATCATATTCGGCAATTATCCTGACGGCTTCGTTGGCCACTCTTACGGCGTCGCTTACTCCTACCTCAGGCTCAAACTCATCAGTCTCGCGATTAGCGATTGCCGCGTAGACGCCGCCTGCCCTTGCCCCGTATATCGAGGCTAGGGTATAGATAGTGGCGGACTCCATTTCGAAAGATAGCACTCTTAAATTCCTAAGCGTCTCAATCAGCCCCCTTGCCCAAGGAGGCATATACCCCCCGTGGCCCGGCCTCTCTTGGCCCACGTAGAAAGAGTCTGTAGATGCCACAATACCTACATGGAACCTCACGCCTAGAGACTCCGCGGCCTTTACTAAAGCCAATACCACAACCCAGTGAGCCACTGCGGGATACTCAAGAGGTGCATACCAACGGGACGCGCCGTCCCATCTCACAGCTGCTGTCCCAATTATTAAATCGCCAAGTTTAATTTCTCTTCTAAGAGCGCCTGTGGTTCCAACCCTTATGAAAGTGTCTGCGCCGACATAGAGAAGCTCCTCTACTGCAATGGCGGTGGAACCTGAGCCGATGCCAGTAGAGGTAGCAGCAATAGGAACACCCTTGTACCTGCCAACCCACGTCACGAACTCTCTATTTTTAGCTACCTCTCGCTTCTCGTCCCACATCTCTGCTATTAGCGGCACTCTCCCGGGGTCTCCAGGCAGTAGAACATACCTAGGCACTTCCCCAGGCGCCAAGAGTAGGTGGTAAGCCTTTTCGCCCACTTTCGGCCTACGAGCCATGTGCTAGGGCACTCTCAAGTTTTAATACGTAAGGCCCTGACCAAGTTTATAAACGAGAGGATACCAGAGAGGGCGTTAAGTACTGTGAAAACCACGTCGCCTAGCAAGACGGCGTATAGTGTGAGAAACACGCTTCCAATGAAGTAGAGCAGTGTCAAGTCTAAAGGCGGCGGTGGGCTGTTTCTTGCAATATTCACAGCCCACGCAGCTATTATGAGAGCTAGCCCGAGTAGGCCGAAGACCTGTATCATACCTCTCCTGCGCCTTTGGGATAAACAGAGACTTTGTAGTAGGGGTATCCAAGACCCTTGAGGATTCTTGACACCACATCCCCCTCTTTTGGTATTAATATGACAATGCCTCCTCTGCCCGCTCCGCTTATCTTACCCCCATATATAAACGGCTTTAACATGCCCAGTAGATCCACGACTCTGCCATCCACAACTCCCAAGGCGCCGAGGAGCCAGTTGTTAATATCCATAAGTTCGCCCACGCACTCCAAGTCGCCTGCTCTGAGACAACCCTCCGCCTCCTCAACCACTTTGCCGATTGCCTCTATGACCCACGTAGCCGATTTTCTCTTCCCAAGTAGCGCCCTGACGTCTTTCACGATCTCCCCGGTTGTCCCAAGCCGCGGTAGCAGAACTATGTAGAAAGGCGGTAGTTGAATCTTTAGCGGCTCGGCGCGGAATGGGTTGGTCAAAATTTTAAGCACACCGCCATAAGTCACGGCGGCGGTGTCCATAGGAGAGGCTATCCCCTGTACTTCAAGCTCCACCTTGTGCCCAAGTTTCGCCGCTTCCTCATCCCCTACATCTGCCCCGGCGCAGAGGGCATACGCCTTTAGGATACCCACAGATACCGCTGCGGAGGTAGCCGCACCGGCGCTGGGCGGTAAGTCGCTCCTTATTGTAAACTTAGCCGCTAAGTCGCCCCACCTCTCTTGTGCCAGTCTTAGAGCTGTCTCTACGTATGCAAAAAATTTCTCAGCACCAAACGCCTCAACTCGGCGGTCCAGGGGGGAAAATCTCAAACCTGTTGTTATACCTACCGTCTCTACTACTAACCTATCTGACGATACACAGTCTATGTACACTCCTTTGTCTATAGCCGCTGCTATCGCCGGCTTGCCGTAAACTACCGCATGCTCCCCAAAAAGCTTGACAACCCCAGGAGCGAAAATGCTCTTCTTCACCGGAAGGAAGAATACTACTTGTATAATTATTTTAGAACAGAGAAGCCAGCGAGCCCGCTATCTCCTCTTCGCTTGGCCCCTCTTTCTTCTCCTCCTCCTTCGTCTCCTCTTTTGGAGCCTCAGCATGCTGGGCGGGCTGTTGAGCAACGGTTTGCGGAGCCGCTACAGTAATACCAAGGTCGGGCGCCTTTGCCGCAACTGCGGCCGCCAAGGCGTTTGCCTCCGCCACTGCTCTGCTTAGCAACACTGGCAGAGTCTCCCTCGTCACCACGCCCAGCTTCGCGGCGAGCGCCACAGCTCTCATGTGGGCAACGGGCAGAACCACCTGTAACACTTCTCTTGTCGGGTATACCACGTTGAGCGCCAAATTCCTGGCGTGCGCGGCCGCAACTTCGAAGAGCTCTCTGTACTTCGAGACGTCTATCACCAACTCCGAGATGTCTACATACCGTTTACCTTTCCACAATACCCCGACGAGTCTTAACTGCTCGAATATGGGCTCTATTCCAACCACTCTCAGCACTTCGGCTATCTCAGCCGTAATTTCCTGGCCCGCCTTGGCGACGACAGTGTCCTTTGCAATCCATATCTTACCCTCCTGAACTCTTGTAGGTATCTTCAACTTTCCAAATTTTGAGATAATGGGCCCGGGCGATGCGTTGGTAGGCCCAGCCGGAACTACTATGTCAAAAGGCGCCTTATCCCCAGGCTTTGCCGCCCTCCTAACGCTCTTCTCAGCTACGATTTTTATCATCTCTGCCGGGTTGATGTCGGTGAATAGAAATCCTATCTCCCCTCTGATCTTCTCGGCGATGTCGGTAGATATACCTCCATAAACCTTGGAAAACGCTATTTTAAACAGAGTAGGTTTAATGATCTTGATAACGCCGTAAGGCCTTATTCGGTATCTATACTCATTTAATACTCTAGCCGAAAGCCCATGGAGATCGAATATGAAGACATACGGATACTTCTTCAACAACTCGACAGCCTCATTAACTGTCTTAACCTTCCGCGGGGGGTAAGGCTTTTCTCTTACGTATTTTCTCTTGCCAATAGCAAGCATCAAGACGCAAAGTGTGATGGCTATAAATAATTTAAGGGCGGCTCAACGCGATAAGACCTCGACGGCTCTAATTTTTATGGGAGGCCCCATCGTCTTCTTAACATAGATCTCTTTCAAATACTGCTTCAATGAGAATTTCCTATTAATCTCCTCTAACACGGTCAATATATTTGCTAAAATTTCTTTTTGATCTTGCCCCTCGGCCCCCACCCTCACCTTTATTACAGGCTCATTCCTTATCCTCACTCTCACAGACCTCCTTAGCCTCTCCACGACAGATTTGACATCGACGTTAGGCGGCACGACTTCTGGCATCTTTCCCCGCGGACCGAAGATCGGACCTACCACCCTTCCTAGTAGGGGCATGAGATCGGGCGGCGCTATGAAGAAGTCGTACTGCTTTGCGAGTTTCCTAATTGCTCTCTTATTACCTGAGAGGGACTCTATCTGGTCTCTTGTGATTATCGCGTCTACACCTGCGTTTTTTGCATTTACCTCAAACACGCCATGGGCAAAGGCCGCTATCTTATTCGCCTTGGGCGGATGGGGGAGCTCGACCAAGAGATTAATACGGTTCTCAGGCTTTGACAAATCCAACTCTCTTAATACTACAATAAGCTCAACGCTTTGCCTAAACCTCCTGGGCTTCCCCGCCTTGAGGGCCTCTGCTATTTTAGAAGTCAGCACGTCCCTGTTCAGCAAGACGCTCATACTACCACTGTTTCTCGAACTTATTTAAGATTTCGTCGTATTTCCCACCATCAACCTCCTTTAACACCTCGTCAGCCCGCTTCCCGTCTACAGTTATGCCCATTGCCTTGCACGTGCTTAATAGTTGTTTTACTGCCGACTTCAAGCTCTTCGATTTAAGCTCGTCTTTTTTCAAAATCGCGATCTCTACGAGTTGTTCAAATGATAGGTTGCCTATTACTTCGTTTCTTGAATCATGAGCGCCCACGTCTTTTCCGAAAAGTCTAAGAAATAGATCGCCAATGGGCGGGAGGTATACCTTCACCTCGTACCTCGTAGGAGAGGTCACCTCAAGTTCTACCTTCTGCACAGGGTATTTCCCAACCCTCTTAAGCTCCTCCTGCACTTTTTGAATCACAACGTTGGGGTCTATGCCCAATTGCTTTAAGGTATCTTGGAATTGGGGATTTGCAACTACCTTGCCACCCTGTAATGGCACAGTTACTACGCGCTTTGACATCGCAACTCTAAAGGGGGCTGTATAAAAAGTTTATCACTGCGACCCCTTCTTCACGAGCTTGACCTCAGATATTTTCAGGTCTAGAGGCATTGGGAACGCGCTGTCTAGCAACTCCACACGGACTATCCCCTTCTCCTTGTCGACATAGGTTACTCTCCCCCTGCTACCCTTCAACACGTCTGCCACTATCTCGACTTCGTCATTTACATCTAGCTCAACCATAGGCCTCGCCGGCTTGAGAATTTTCATAACTTCCTCAACGTTGGAGACTCCGCGCATCACTCCCTTTACGTGTTTAACTCCGTAGACCGCCCTATTCACAGCCGGTAGAGATTCTCCTTCAACAAACATTACGCCGAAGGACTCTGGGGGAACCACAATAGAGTAGACAGGAATTTTCGAGGACTCGACTCGCATCTTCAGCGTAATGACTACGTTATACTCCTGCCGCGCCACGACGCTTATCGTGTAGACCGGGCACCTCTCCTGTGCCATCACCTCAGCTTATACATGAGGTATAAAAGGCCTAGTACAATAACAGTAATTGAGGACAACGCCGCAACTGTCTCCTTCACGGGGTCTCCAAGCGTGTAAACCGGCGCTCGGGACACTGCTTGCAAGAGGTAGACCCCAGCTATGTGAAACACTATCTGAAACGCCCCTGCGACGAATGCGAGAAGCAATAAGAATTTGGCCGTCGCACTAAACTCGCTCTCGTCCGGCTTGCTGGCTGTGGAGACTACCCACTTGATGTCGCGCCATAAGTTCTCCAACTTCTCCTCAAGAGACGACACAGGAGGAGCCGAGCAGAAGTATAAAAATTTTAGGTCAGCAACTGGCTTACGTATTCTTGTTTTGTAAACTGTACCAAGTCCTTGTACGACTGGCCTACACCTAGGAAGTACACAGGTCTTTTTAACGTATAGAGAAAGGTGAGAATCGAACCGCCTTTGGGATACGCATCTACCTTGGCCGCTATCATCCCATCTATCTTCACATACTTGGAGTAGTACCTGGCGATCTCCAGCGCCTCGTTGCCAAGTTGCGCGTCGAAGACGAAAATCGAGTACTGCGGCTCCACCACCCTCTGTATTTTCCTAAGCTCCTCCATCAGGTTGGCGTCTGTGTGCATCCTCCCAGCCGTGTCTATCAAAACATAGTGGAATCCCTTAGATCTGGCATGTTGCACCGCATCGTAAGCCACAGAGGCTGGGTCAGCGCCGTAGGGGCCGCCGATTACCCTAAAGCCAACGCGCCTACCGTGTTCCTCTAGCTGCTCCCTAGCCCCCGCGCGAAAGGTATCCGCAGCAGCGGCGACTACCCTAAAACCCCTCTCCTGAAGGTGGTAGGCGAGCTTAGCTAGAGTGGTCGTCTTACCGTAGCCGTTTGGACCTAGGAACATAACTGTCACCGGGCGCGAGGTCTCAAGCCGATTTTTAGAATCTTGGTAGAAATCTACGTCGGGGACGTCGCTGAGCACCCCCATCAACGCGTCTAGGACAGCCTTCTTCACCACAGCCTCCTTATCTCCGAACCGCGGCACCTTAACGCCTATCAACCTCTTTTTCAACTCCTCTGTGACAGCATCGGCGACCTCTACAGCAACGTCGTTCTCAATCAAATCGAAATATAGATTTGAAATAACCTCGTTTACGTCCTTCTCACTAAGGGTATCCTCCTTTACTGTACTAACAACCGATTCTACAAACTTAGAAAAGGCCTTTTTTAGTCTATTAAACATTCACCTAATTCCAAGTCTTTCTAAAACTTGTCTAATCTGCTCCGCCCTCTCCGCCAGTTTGCCGATGTTCTCCTCCAGCGAGGTCTTAAGTCTAGAATACTCTTCAATTCTCTCCTGGAGCACTCTCTCGGCGTTGTCTAGATCTAGAAAGGCGTGGTACCCAGCGCCCAGCGGCGTCAACACCTCCTTTGTTTCAAACACGCCTTTTACAAAAAGCCCCGCACCTATGTGCACCAGCCTCTCCCCCGCTCCGCCCTTCAAAAGCCTCACGCCGTCTAGGGCTGTGGTGAGCTCCTCCAGAAGCTCAGACACTGTAGCATGTTGCGCTTGGAGATTTGTGAGAAGCTCGCCGACTAGTTGATACTCCTCTATGAGCCTTTGAATTTCTTGACGAACGTCTTGTCGCGACATATCAATATTTATAGATCTTATCCACGGCCATTAAAATCTTCACATGTTCTGAACGCGCCTCTTCAGGAGAGATTGGAACCACCTCTCTTATCCTTATCTGCATCCTTGATAGCTTGTGCCGGCTCCCAATCAGAGAATACGCCTTCTCAATGGCGTCATAAGGCTTCTCGGCGACTACCTCAATTCTAAACTTCATCCCCGTGGTGGTATCTCCAACAATCTTATAAATCCTAGGCATATCCCCCGGGTCTCCTAGCACTTTAAAAATTTACCCCAGTACCTGCTGTATCCTCATAAACTCGGGGCCCGCGGTCTCGTCGCCGACAAGAGCCCCGTGGTCGTTTACCACAATCCCGCCGCGCAGGAAGCTCTTGCCCTTATTTACAGTACCTAAGTCTGTCTTCGCCTTGAAATACTCGGCGAGTTTTTTCAAATCTTCGTCTGTAGCCTCAGGCGCGACTAAGACTCCTCTTGAGTTTAGGACTGCTAAAGACCCCACTAGGGGGTTCCCAGCTATTGTATCTACGATAACCTCCACCCCTAGCACATCGGCGACTACCTTTCTGACTGAAGGCTCTAGAAGGGGAGATACAAGTGCCACCTTGTTACCGGCGAGTATTAGGTTTGAAATTGCCGTGTATTTTGTATTTAAAACCTCTACGTTAAGCCCCAGGGCTTTGAAAAGCCTAATTTCTTCCTCCAGCACCATGGGCGGGAGTAATACCCCGTTGTCGTTAACAACTGTGAATATTCCAAGAAGGGGGGACTTGGCCACAGTAAGGCGCGCCACGGTTGTCCTTAACGTATTTCTAACGATATCGTCAATTTTTTCAGGAACGTCGGGGGGCAAGAAGGTCACTGAGTTGTTCGTTGCCAGGAAAACGCCAATAGACGACGTTCCGAATATCCTGATGGGCACTATGTCAAACATTCTTAAGATCTACCTTAACCGTACCGTCACTTAACTTCTCCACCACTACGCGCACCTTCCTAGGCGGCTTCTCGATGCTACGCATCCACAACACCTCGTTAAGCGCCTGTCCTATCCTCACGTTTTTAGATTCTACCTTCAAATGCCTAGCAACAAAGCGCCTAATTAGGCCAACTGCGTATTTTGCCCTTTTAGTCCTCGAGACTTCGTAAGCCCTCCGGAGATTCACCACGTACTCCCTGGTTAGGACTACCTTCTTCTCCTCGGACACAGACTCATGAAAATCCAGAGGATATAAAAATAATCTAGCCCCAGTACACCTCAGGCCTTTTTACACGCACCTCCTTAATCTTCTCTTTGGGGGGAGCGAGCTTATACATGGATAACTTTATCTGTTATCCTTTTATGGTTTTTTTGTAAATTTTACGTACAAAGTAAAGTAAATAAATACACAGCGTATTCCCTATGTGATAGATCCACAGAGGTTACTCCAACTAGTTGAGAAGTACGCCGTCAAAGTGGAGAGTGGCGTGGTGTATAGGCGGTACAAGAGGTTCCGCGCAGACAGGTGGTACGGCGGCATCGCCACGGCGGATGTGGTTGGTTGCAACCTCCGTTGCGGCATGTGCTGGGCTTGGAGGAACACCTCCTTCGTCCTCTCAAGCGGCGAGTGGCTGGCGCCAGCCGAAGTGGCCGAGAGGCTAAGGGGCATAGCGGAGAGGAGGGGCTTCCGACAGGTAAGGGTATCGGGAGGGGAACCGCTCATTGCGCCGGTGCACCTCCTTCAGGTCATAGACTCCTTTGCTAAGTATACCTTCATTGTGGAGACCAACGGGTTGCTGATAGACAAGGCCCTGGCTAAGGAGTTGGCGGCGAGGCCCCACGCCGTTGTGAGAGTGTCAATTAAGGGGGCGACGGCTGAGGAGTTTGTAAAAATTACTATGTCGCCCCCTCAGTACTTCTACAAACAGCTGGAGGCACTACGCCTTCTTGTAGAAGCCGGCATGGAGCCGTGCCGTGATGTTTACCCAGCCGCTATGTTGGGCTTCTCCACTGCAGAGACTGCTAGGGAGCTGGAGAAGGCGCTGGCGAAGATAGACCCCAGACTGGCCGATTGTATAGACGTGGAATACGTAATCCTCTATCCCCACGTCGTCAAGCTCATGTCGGCGCGGGGCTTGAAGCCAACGAAGGCGGTGACGCCCAGCGGGGTGCCTGCCTTCATGATATGAACTGCCTAGAGCTCACCCTCTACCCCAGCCTAACCCTCGCCCTTCTAGACGAGAAACGCGTGAAGATATTCGGCGTGAAAAAGGGCGTCAGGGCAGGAGAGGACGTGTACATATCAGGCCGGTGGTACAGCCCGTGGAAGTACATAAATGAGGCTGACAGGGATGTGAGGGATAAAGTACAACGACTCGCGGAGAGGTTCGGCGACTGCGTAGGCATCTCCATCTCTCCAGGCGATGAAGATCTCATCTTCGTTGCGTCTTTTCTCACTCAAAACACGAGCTATCACACAAACGTCCTCAGGTGGACTAGGGCCATGTTCTCCAAGACGGAGGATTTGGCGGAAATTGCGAAAATCGCCCCCGGCGTCGGCCGTAGCTACCAGCTCCGGAGGCTTCCGGCGGCAGTTGAGGACTACTTAACCCTCGGCAGGCCTAGGGAGAGGGCGGCCTTGTTGAGGATAAGGGGGGTAGGGCCTAAGGTGGCCGACCTCTTCCTCCTCTTCACCGGCGACACGACATCTGCCCCCGTGGATAAGCACTACATGCGGATAGCCCCCAAGCTGGGCCTTTCGGGGAGGCCGCCGGAGTCCGCCTACTGCAGGAGGTATACGTGCGACAAATGCCCGCTTACACATACCTGCTTGAGGCACCTCTCATTTACCAAGCTGGGCAGACTTGCCGGTTGGGTGCAGACCCTCGCGTACTTGTTAGACAAGGGAGTCCTCCCGGCGGAGAATTTATAAACGCAACACAGCAACCCCCTGCATGGGGTGGGCGAGGATTTTGTAGTAACGCCCTGGGAGGTAAGGGGCAAGGTCGACTATGAAAAGTTGTTGAGACAGTTCGGCGCCAAGCCCCTCACAGCTGAGGAGGTAGCCCTTCTTGAAAAATACGCCGGAGATGTGCACCCCCTTATCAAGAGGGGGTTCTTCTACGCCCACCGCGACTTCGACTTCATATTGAAGTGGCACGGCGAGGGGAGGCCTTGGGCCCTCTACACGGGGCGGGGTCCCAGCGGACCTGTACACATCGGCCACATGGTGCCTTGGATACTACTCAAGTGGTTCTCGGACAAATTCGGCGTAGAGGTCTACTTCCAGATGACAGACGACGAGAAGTTTTTCGACGACCCGGAGATGAAGCTGGAGGAGGCCACCGGCTGGGCCTACGAAAACGCCCTGGACGTAATCGCCCTTGGCTTTGGGCCAGATAAGCTACATCTCATAGTGGACACAAAAGACATAGCCCCGCTCTACCCCATAGCAGTCCGCGTGGCCAAGAAGCTTACTTGGAATACAGTAAAGGCCACCTTCGGCTTTACCGACTCCTCCAACATAGGCCTTATCTTCTACCCCTCTCTGCAAATAGCCGTGGCCTTCCTGCCGACAGAGCTTAAGAAAGAGCCGACGCCCGTACTCATCCCCTGCGCCATTGACCAGGACCCCTACTTCCGCCTGGCGAGGGACATAGCGGACTCCCTAAGCTACCCCAAGCCCACGACCCTGTACTCCAAGTTCATAATGGCGCTGACTGGGGAGAGCAAGATGTCTGCATCAAACCCCGACTCGGCCATATATACCATGGACGACGACAAGACCGTGAAGCACAAGATATTGAACGCCTTCACCGGCGGCCGCCCCACAGCTGAGGAGCAGAGGAAGTACGGCGGAAATCCAGACATCTGCCCCGTGTTTCACTACCACATGCTCTTTGACCCAGACGACGCCTCAGTGGAGAAGATTAGGCAAGACTGCAAGTCTGGCGCCCTCCTCTGCGGCGAGTGCAAGCTTAAGCTTCACGAAAAGATCTCAAAATTCCTCAAAGAGCACCGAGAAAGGAGAGAAAAGGCGCGTGGAAAAGTAGACGAGTACCGGCTAAGCGTGAAGCTTAAGTGACGATTTTCCCCACAGCGTACGTCCCACCGACTTTCTCGATTTGAACCTTCACCTTTTGGCCAGGCTCTGCCCCTGGTATAAAGATGACAAACCCCTCAACCCTTGCAACGCCATCGCCCTTCCTAGACTTCTCCACAACCTCTACCTCTACTATATCTCCTTCTTTAACTGGTTTAGGCCCAGACGGGCCGCGCCCTCCGCGGGGCGGCCCCCTTCTCGTTCTTCGTTCCATTCGCCCCAAGGAGTACTACTATAAAAACCTTTGCATGAAGCGACATAGGTGAAAGCCGGCGAATCCGCGCAATAGCGAGTACTGCACTGCCAGATTTCACTGCGACATACAAGAGAACCTTACTAGCAGAAATCGAATTAGCGCACCCCTTCTTTTTATACGACCAGCTGACCTTTGTGGAACTTACCTACTGCGACTCCCTCCTGTCTTGCCCTCTCGGCTAGGGCCTCATCGCCTGTCACCAGAACTGCGCCAAGTTCTTTAGCGAGTTCCAGCACAGCGCGGTCTGCAGGCCCTCTTTTTTTGTGTAGGGTGGGTCGCAATATTTCAAGCAACTGAAGGGCTACCCTGGCCCGCCTATTCTTTACAGATATTTTCTGCATTTCTTCAACTACGGCTATGGGTATGTGGATTTCGTGCTCAAGAAGTTGCGTCGCGTCTATCTTCTTCTCAATTATGTAGATAACAGCAGACGTGTCCAATACAAGTTTCACAAAGACTCAACTACAAGCCCCAATTTTTCTGCTACCTTGGCGAAGCCCGGCTCTTTGGCCGAGACAGCCAGCTGCAGATGCCTCCTCTGTGCTATTTCCGCCATAGCTGACAACAACGTTTCAGACTTGTCGCTGGGCACGGCAAGGTCTGCATCGTCTATAAACACCGTAGACCCCTCGTTGGCCAAGAGGAGCTGTAACAGGGCTGGGAGGACCGCCTTGGTGTAATTCCCTGCGTTGTATATATTTGTCCATAGCCCGCCTCTTCTTACATACAGCGCTATGCGCCCGCTTTTGATGAGGCCGACGCGGATATCCTCTACGTCTGCGACGTGCAGGTACTCATAGAGCTGTTCCCTCACAGCCTCGTAGGAGGGGAGAGTCAAGATCCGCGAGAGGTGGTGGGGGGTGAACTGGCCCTCGGGGCCTACGCTAGTCTGTGGCATTAAATCCACATGTGTCTCGTAGGTGTACTTCCACGCCGCCAGCCTCCTCCCGCTGATTAGGTAGAACTTGTCCTTCAGCCCTATTCTCAACTCCAGCAACGCTCTTTCAGCCATTCTAAACCTCTCATCCTCCACGGGGTCGCAGGCTATCAAAACATCCTCGTTCATAACGGCAAATGGCGCCACGCACAGCCTCGCCTCGGTAGGATGCGTCATCACGCCGCCATCTCCCTTTTTAACAAGTCTTACAAGTAGTTCGCCGTCTTTCTTGACCCACTGCTCGACATAGTTGGGACCTGCGGCGTATCGATAGCCGTATACAACCTCCCCGCCTTCTAACATAACCGACAGCTCTATCGTGAATGGGGTTTCCAAATCGCCGCCGTGGTGGAGGTCTTCCGCCTCGTGCACAATTAGTAGGGGGCCTTCCAGGGCCAGCCACTGCTCGCCTCTGCTCTGGACAAGAAGGGCAACAGCCTCAAAATACGTGGTCTTCCCAGAGTTTGGAGGGCCGAACACCACCGTCCCGCGGCCGAGCTGGACACAGCCGCTTTTGACGCCTTTGAAATATTCTAGGCAAATCTTAGTTATCATATGCCCAGGGAGTTTTCTTCCACTCTTAAAACACTCTCCGCGCTACTAGGCCATCTCCTTGACGCCACAGCGCGTATTAAACGCAACTTTAAATACTACATGCCGCTAAGGGGGCGGCTACGGCACGCCGCCAGGGCGTTGTCCATAAAAATTTTCGACATAGTAGACGGCGCGGATATCCCCCAGAGAAGTCGTCGGGACCCAGGCAGAGGAATCCTCTTCAAGGGATGGAGAATAGAGCTGAGACCTATGTACCCGGCGGTTAGAGGATTATATGCCCCCAGGATCTTGGGCTGATGTGAGGATTTTCCCTACGAGAATCCGCTTCCAGTGTTGTGGGCGCTGAATTTGTTTTGCAGAAGGATTATCGCAAAGCTTTTCTTAGATCCCGCGTTAATTGCACCAGCGCCGTCTCTAGGTCCTCTACCTTCACTTCCGTGTCTTTAGGAATAATGTGGAGGTGTATGTGGTCCTCCAGCCCCGCGCCGGCTGCCCTTCCCACGTTAATCCCTATAACGAAATCCTGAGCGCCCGTGAGCGCCGCAACGGCGTCCATGACTTTTTTAGCAAACGCCACCATCTCCACCCACTCGTCGTCAGTTAGCTCCTCGAAGCGGGAAATATGCCTATACGGCGCTACCATCACGTGTCCCCAGGTATATGGGTACTTGTTTAATATGAGGAATACATGTCTTCCTCTAAGGGGGATTAAGTTCTCATCATCGCGGCTTGGCTCCGCAACTGCCTTACATAAGAAGCACTCCCCCTTCTTGATGTTCTTGATATACCTATACCTCCACGGGGCGTAGACGATTTTAAACTCCACGGGGCTACCTCACTGTGTTTTTAAATAGTAGCACGCTGCGGCACTTTCCTTAGTATAATCCTGCCAGAGACGGCGTGGTACACCGCCTCAACCCCCTCCATGTACTGCAGGAGACTTATTTTCTCCTGCCAACCCATCTCAACTCCCAGCGCTTCTAGAACCTCGTCTAGGTCAGCCGGCTTTTCTCCTATTTTAGAAGAGACCAGCTTAGCCACAATTCTCAAATCCACTTATGCACCCTCCCGCCAACTTATCTTTCCAATACGTAAAATATCCCCCTACACCGTGGCGCCGTACACCTCCGATAGATGTCGCCTCTGCGCTTTCCACACCAACTCCCCGGCACCTCGGCTTGGTCGCAACCTCCAAGAAGAGCTCAGACAACGTTGTGCTACCCTTTGTATTGTTCCGAAGTTGGGTCTCAACATATTTTTATCTGCGTGTAGGCAAGCCCATGGCTTCTTTTAACACGCCGTGCGCCGTTGCTTTAGGAGTTGTGAAGGGGAAAGTGGTGTACCTAGAGGTTGAGAGCGGCAAGAGAGTCGAGGAACACGTCGGCATTGATGTAGACTCAGCAGAGCCTAGAGTGTCGGGGGAATTTCTCAGCGGCCACGTGGCAGTCGCCTCCTTTGCCACCACCATAGTGAAAGGGGTGGCCCTAGCCAAGCAAGCCTACGTGCTCGACGCCGACGGGCTGAGGCCGTTGCAGAGGAGGGCGGTAACTATCAGTAGTATAAAGGCTAAGGAGTACGGCGCGTGGGAGCAGATTTGGAACAAGCCGATCTTCCTCTCCAATTCGAGCCCCACCGTGGCCGTCGGCGCGTCTAGGGCAGGCTCCCTCTTGCACATAAACGCCGTACAGTCAGACGTGGAGCTGGCCAAGAAAATCTGGGCAGTGGCTAGGATACTGCAGAGAGGCGGCGGGCTGTCGCTGAACTGCACATGCAGGCTGGGCCTCATGCCCTACGAGGTGTTTGTTAGCAGGGGCAACCGCTACCTGGTCGTCAAGTTCTACCTCAACGCCTCTTCGCCACGAAGCAAAAGCGTATTTTTCATCATAGGCGAGGGAGGCAACGTAGTTAAGAGGGCAGAGGTCGGCATAGACGAGGCGGAGGCGGCCGCATACGAATATATAAAACTTCTATAAAAAGAGGTATGGCCGAGTACGGCATCATCCTCGCAGGTGGCTTCGCTACGAGGCTACGGCCATTGTCGTACACAAAGCCTAAGCCCCTCTTCCCCGTCCTTGGAAAGCCGGTGATAGACTGGATTATTGAGAAGGTAGTAGAGGTAGCCGAGCCCGTGATCTCGGCGCGGTATCTCTCCTCCATGATCAGAAGCCACGTCGCCTCCAAGTGGGGTGGAAGAGTTAGAATTGTGGAGGAGGATAGGCCCCTGGGCGACGGAGGCGCTGTCGTGAACGTGGTCAAAAGCCTAGGCGTGAAGGGGGCCATTACAGTGGCAAACGGCGATGTGTTTACTGACATCTCAATAAAAGATGTGTGGGAATTTCATAAAAGAAAGGGCGCCGCAGTGACTATCGCGCTGGTGGAGGTGCCGCCGGAGGAGGTCAGCCGGTTTGGAATCGCCCTGTTGGAAGACGACGGAAGAATTGCGAGATTTGTGGAAAAGCCTAAAGAGCCTGTGGGGAGCAACTTGGCCAACGCCGGGGTCTACATCTTCGAGCCAGAGGCAGTGGCTGAGTTCCCAGAGCCCAACGCCGGCGAGTTGAAAATAGCTAGGCACATCATCCCCAGGCTAATGGAGAAGTTCGATATATACGGCTATGTACACAAGGGCTTGTGGTTTGACATAGGCACACATATCGATTACCTAAAGGCGAACTTCGCAGCGCTTGATAAATGCGGGTCGTGCAGACCCGCGGCGCCGTCCGGCGTCAAGATTATCCCCCCAGTCTACATCGGCGAGGATGTGGCCATAGGTCCAGGTTCGGTAGTGGGGCCCTACGCAGTTATAGGCAGAGGCAGCAAGTTGGGTCCCAGTGTCAGGATTAAGGAAAGCGTGTTGATGGACGGCGTAGTGGCCGAGGCTGGGGCGTACATAGCCAAGTCCATTATCGGAGATGGAGTCGTTCTCGGCCGCTGGACTAGGGCAGTGGAGGCAGTAATAGCAGACGGCGTCTACGTCCGCGACGAGATTTACGTGGGCAAGGGGGCTGCCATAGGGCCGAACCGCGAGGTCGACCAAGACGTGAAAGACGGCGAGGTGCTACCCTAGACTAAGCCGCCTCCGGGGAGAGAGAAGGCTCCTAGCCTCTCTCACCAACCTCCTAGCCTTATCCACGTCTATTTCTTTGCCCTCCTTTAGGCAAGTCCCAACAATTGCCCCATCTGCTATTTTTAAAATGCCTAGCGTGGAGAAACATATCCCGCTGCCTATCAGCACGGGGAGGTCGGTATAGGCTCTCGCTGTGGCTAAGTCCACCGGGTCGGGCGGCTCACCGGTCTTACTCCCCGTTATAATAATCGCGTCGGGGCTCGCCCTTGTGGACGCAGTCTCCACCGCCTCGGCAAGCGTCGGCGGGTATAGCGAGAGGCCGTGCTTCACGTGAACGTCGGCAAGCACCTTAACGCCCTTCAAGTAGGGCGCCTGTGGCATGAGGAGCCCAGACTCGGAGAGGACGACGTCTGTATATGCGTTGCATCGGATAAAACGCCCACCTGCGTATTTCGCAATAACCGCCGCCTTTCTGCAACCGTTTCTAAGCAAGTTTACCCCCACCGGCACAGACACTGCCCTCACCACCTCCCTGACCGCCACCGCCACCGCGATAGCTGTAGGCAGGTCGGCATAGGGCTTAAACGGCATGTCGTAGTAGTTCTCAACAATTAGCGCATCTACCCCCGCCTCATCCAGCCTCTTGGCGTTCCGCACGGCATGGTCTAAAAAGTCGGGGTGATCCTTTGGAAGGAGGTGGAGAACCCCTATAAGCATGCGGAAATGTTTTTTAACCCTTTTATACTTCGACGCGATGGTTTACCCCCCTAAGACCCTCGTAGTGGGTAGGTGCTCCCGATGCGGGCGGAGGCTGTACTTGTATGAGGACAGGTATGTCTGCAAGAAATCAGGATACGTCTTATGCGACGTATGTGCAAGAAAAATGCAGTATAAGTGCCCCGACGGCTACACGCCTCTTGAGCTTGTCTAGAGTTCTTTTATCGGTTACAGCAAGCCCCGGAGTAAGGGGGATATCCATCACGGCAGGAGGTAAAATACTGGTCTCACACCTCTACGCGAAGAGCGCATACGCCGCTGTATTGACGCGGGGAGAGGAATGCCTCATGGATGGCGAAGACTTGAAAAAGGCGACTTGGCTACTCACCAGACTAATGGACCGGGTCGGCGCATTAGTCAAGTCGAGGTACTACACCTACACCGGCACCTTAGAGGTGGCAAACGACGCCGTTATTTACAAACCATACGTATCGCCCACCTCCACGGTAGAAGTTGTCCTCTCCGGCAAATCGGCGCGGGTCAAGGCGGGGGATCTGCGTAAAAGGTACAGCACGAGCATAGACGTCGGCGCCGTCTTGAGGAAATACCTCACACGCCTGGAGGAGTGTTAACCAGCTCCAGGAGGTACCACCGCTGACCTGCAACTGAGGCCTCCGTGCACCTCCACGCGCATACCGTGACGGCGAAAAGACAAGTTTGATAAACGCGCCAGGGGAGTCAGCGCTATTAACCGCGTTCACCCCTCACACAGCCTGGTCTCGTCATCTGCCATCCGAGGAGCCGGCAATTAATATCCTTTTCCAACACTTTACACAACCGCACAACATGAGGAGGACCCGTCTACCTTGTTTTGGACCTTATATAAACCTCGCCGTCTTTAATCTCCAGGTGTACAAGCCCTGTGCCTAGCTGATAGGCGAGGACTTTCGCCGCGTCGTGGCCCTCGCTCCTCAGCTTGTTCAGGTAGTCGACCAACCTAACTGGCTGCTGGGGCAACTCCACCTCAAGGTATGCACCTGGGTCGAGCCTAAGGTCCGTCTTCATCAAAATGTCCAACTCCATATATATCGTGTAGACCTTTTCCAAGATATTCACCACCAAGGCCAGTTGTTTGTAGAGATCAGAAACCACGGCTCTCAGCTCCTCGTCTTGGTACTTCTGAGAAATCCTGTCAAGATCCTCCAATAGCCGGGCCAGCCTATTTAGGAATTGCATGTAGCTTCCTGATCCTGTCTATTGTAAGCGGGTGGGTCCTCGTGAGAAGCGTCATCCTCGCCGCCAAGGGGTTGAGCAACGACTCCACTATCCCGTTCCAGTCAAGCTTGACGAGGGCCGAGACGAGGCTCTCCCTGTGCCTAGCCGCGGCGTATTTGTCGGCCTCGAATTCAAAAGCCTGCAACAGCGCGGTGTAGACTAGGGCCACCCCCATGAGGTGGATAGCTAGCAGGACCATCGAAATCTTCGCATAGACCAGGTGCACAAGAGGGAGGCGCATGGTATACTCCGCCAAGAGGAAGAGGAGTAGTTTATATGTATGCCTATACTTAATGTGCCCCCTTTCGTGCTCTAACACCGCCTGGAGCTCCTCCGGGGTGAGCCGCGCAAATATGCCGCTGGTAAAGTATATGACAGGGCCTCTGGGCCCGTCAAGCGTAAAGGCGTTGGCCTTTTTATCCCACGCCACACAGACGTTTACAGGGGCGTAGTAGTACTCATAGTCGCTGGGCAAAACCTCTGGGTTTTCCAAAATCTGCAACTTATGTCTTTTAAGAAAGTCAAGGTCGCCGTAGTTAGTCCTAACAACCTTCACCACATCAGGCACAAAACAGTTCCTCCTCAGGTAGAAGTACATCGCGAGATAAGACCCCGTAATTATGGCGATGCCCAACAACCACTGAGCCACAACGTCCTTAACGAGGAGAATGGGCACAGCAGAGAACCCAAGAGGCAAAAGAAGTAGAGAAAGACTAGTCTTAAGCGGGGGCGGATCTACATACCTCCCATTTCTATACGCACCCACAAGAGCAGCCTTGTAGCTCTCCCTCTTGTACTGCTTCAAAAACTCGATTACCTCAAGCGCGTTCACTAAAAGAAAGCTGGTTAACTATATTAAGACTACTCTTGAATTCGCTCAGCCTCCAAGAGCTCCAACACCTTCTCGGGCTCATAAAGAGTAAGCATATCCCAAAGCTTATTCGTCTTATACAAGCCGTAGACTTTCCCCCTGGCACTCCGTTTTATTATAGTAATATAGCCCCTCTGCACCAAGTCGTCGAGAAAAATCCTAATTAGGACGGTCTTCGCCCTAAGCTCCTGCCTCCCGTATAGGTGCAGGTCCTGCGCCACCTTAGAAGGCCGGAAAGTGATGAGATTCCCCTTCGCGTTTTGCACCTGCTCCCTCAAAAACCTAAGAGTTATGAGCTTTATACGGAACGAGTCGGTTTTATCAACATAAGTTCTGGAAAGCGTCCGTATATCAGCCATATACAATATGAAAAACGCCTCTATTTATTCCTTTCCTTGTTTACGCATGTCATTTCTAGATACTCAACTTTGTTTTTGAGATCGAAAATACTTCTTTCAATACTCGCAATATAATTCATAAAATAGGCAATATACAAGTCACAAGGACTCAACTCATTCTTCTTCAACCCAAGCGCCTTCAAGATCTTCTCTACACTATCCATATCCTCTCAACGCTGTCATCACGCAACAAGGCGCTCCCCCTAACCTCCAAGTTGTAAACCCTGTGAGGCCTCGTAACCACCAGCGTAGAGTGGACCAAGATCTCTGGGGGAGGCATCTCATTAGTCACAAAAACAACCCTTAGCCCGTATTTACCGCTTTCAAAAACTAAATGCTTAACCACATCCCCACGCCTAAGCACGTTCTGCGCCTCATCTATTACAAGAAGCCTCTCCACGCCCTTCGCAATCCCCCTGCTGAAGAGATAGTTGTACAAAGAAGCCAGCACGAACAGAATAACCAACACCCTCTCCTCGTACAACTTCAAAGAAGACAAATCCACCGACACAACCCTCCTGGACCTAAAAACTAAATCCGCAGGGACCCTACCCCCCTCAAAGACGTCGATTACGTACTCCAACCTGCGGGCAATAGCCGCCTTCATCTCCACCTCGCTCTTCGTCGACACCAAAAACTCGTCCAATGCCACCACAACGTCCCGCAGAGTCCTCAACTCCCGATTCCTAACAGCGCGGTACAAGAAGTAGACACTCGGCTCGTTCAAGTTCAGCGCAAGCCCCAAAATCTCGCACAACAACTTCTTATCCAAACCCTCAATCGAAATCTTAAGAAGATGCGGATCCACCGAAACCCCACCATACTCCCCATGCCAATCCAACACAACAGCAGGCAGGCGCGCCCTAGCCACGATCTTCTTAGCCAACCTAGTCTTCCCACTCCTCGTCGACCCCGCAATCACCACATGCCTATCCAGGGGCAGAAAGGCGGGCCCCGTCAACCTAAACCCCACAAACACCCCACCCCCCAGCCGCCACATAAAAATACGGAAAATAAAAACAACTAAACAGCCCCCACTGCACCAAGCAGACACGGCGCCGACCTGCGCCCACAACGCCCCGGAACCTGGGTGTCAACACAGTCGCCCCTTCTGCGAAGAGGTGCCAACAGCTGTGGCTGCCGGCGTGGGGCTGAGAATACTAGCGCTGTGCGCTTACGCCGGTTTCTGCGCCGCCTCTTCTGGC